>Ga0114918_10000206_pt1 | contig 48564 bp, 41 predicted proteins | sample LantaG_FD_87015 | JGI IMG/M metagenome (GOLD analysis project Ga0114918, IMG submission 87015) | Deep subsurface microbial communities from Baltic Sea to uncover new lineages of life (NeLLi) - Landsort_02402 metaG | ecosystem: Environmental > Aquatic > Marine > Oceanic > Sediment | place... | reverse complement strand
TTTGGAGGGGGCCTCTTCTTCGGTGGCGTCGTTGTCGACCTCTTCCATCTTCTCCTTCTTCTTCTTCCCGCCACCTCTCCTCCTCCTCCTTGTAAACAGCCACCTCCCGCCACCGGCCACCGCCATCCCTATCCTCAAGGGAAGCAGCGTCAGCACCGCCAGCCACGCGTCGGTGCACACGAGCCCTCCCAGCAGCAAGAGCCGCTCCAAATGCAAGGGAACGGCCAGCAGAGCGTTGTAGACCCTCTGGCGCTCGGTCTGGCCCCAGGCGACGTCGGCGGTCGGTAAGGACGGGTTGGGGTGGAGCTCGCCGTGGAGGTAGGAGCGGAAGGAGGAGGAGGAGGAGGAGGAGATTTGATGAGGAGGGGGAGGAGGAGGAGCGGAGCTGCTGCCGCCTCCTCCTCCGCTGTTGCGCGCCGAGCGGGGCTCTCCTCCTTTCGTCGCCCCTGCTCCTCCGCCGCTTCCTCCCTCCGCGGCTGCTTCGAGCGGCGCCGGGGCCCAGGGCGAGCCTCTCGGGGTCACGAAGCCGTCAAAGGGGTTGTTGTTCGCTGCCGCTGCTGATGCTGCCGCCGTCGCCGTGGCCGTGGCCGCAGTCGCGCTGCCGCCGCGGTTCTTGGTCGGCGAGGAGCACGGTCTCTGCTGCTGCTGCTGCTGCTGCTGCTGCGCCGACGCCGCCGACGACGACGACAAGGAAGAAGGCCCGAGCGGCGATGCGGCGATCGTCGGCAGCGAGGGGACCATCGACCTCTGTTGCTGCGGCCTCGCTCCCGCCTGATGCTGGCTTCCTCCGCTCCCTCCTCCATCCGACAGCACGCCGCTGCTCGTCCTGGCGGCGCTGCCGCCGCCGATATCCGTGAGAGGCGTCAGAGAGCCCGCGGACTCGGAGGATCGCTCAACAGAATTCGCATCGATGCCCAGCGCCACTGCTGCCCGGTCGATCGACGTCGACTTGAGCAGGCGGTTGGCGCTGCCTCCGAGCGCGGAGCCGTCCGTCTCGCGCTCCGAGGCGAAGCGGAAGCTCAGCGAGGCGGCATCGAGAAGCTGACTGGATTGGGGCAGGCTGCTGCTGCCGGCGATAACGTCCTCTGCTGGCGTCGAGGCTGCCCGGGAGCGTCGACGTCGCCGGGCCGAAGAGGTGAGCGATGCTGATGCTGATGCTGATGCGTCGCCGCCGAATCCTCCTGCCCCTCGCGGCGGCGAGCCTTGCTCTGCTGCGTCCAGCGGCGCGACGGCGATGCTCGACGGCGACGCACCGGCCTCCGCCGAGCCCAGCGCCGCGAACGAGTTGGAGCGCATGAGAAGAAGAGAGAGAGGAGAAGAAGAAGAAAAAAGAGGAAAAGTGAAGAAGAGCCCAGCGCCGCGAACGAGTTGGAGGAGAAGAAGAAGAAAACGAATGCCTCGACTTGAGGACTCCTCTCGACCTCGACCGCTTCATTCCTGTTCATTTGCCTCCGCAGCCCGCTCTCTCTCCCTCTCTCTCTCTCTCTCTCTCTCTCTCTCCGGTAATCATAATCTATGCGTTATTTTTTAAGAAAGTGCTTTTATTTCATAACAGAAATCGTCGCCCGACTTCAGGGAAGGAAAAGAATGGTGTTGTCTGTTTTAGTTGATCTCTCTCTCGCGCGCCTTTTTCGTTGCCGGGTTTTTTTTCTCTCTCTTTCTTTCATCCTTCCCCCCCAATCAACTCGCCGTCGGCGACGCAGGAGGAGGAGGCTTGACCTTGTTCACGTACCAGTCTGCAAACTCGGGAAAGGAGACCAAACCGTCCCCGTTGGCGTCCAGCAGCTTGGCCGCCTCCGCGACTTCAGCGCTGCTCAGCTCGAACCCCTCGGCGCGGCACAGCGCGTCGAGCTCCGACGGCTGCAGCACCATGTCGTCGTTGGCGTCGAAGCGCGCGAAGGCCGCGGCCAGCTCGGCCGCTTCGGAGCGCGAGAGGCCCAGCTGGGCCGGGTCGAACCCTTTCTCCTCAGCCCGTTGCAGGGTCAGGATCGCCGAGAGCGTTTTCAGAGTCGAGACTGAAGCAGAAGAAGAAGAGCTTGAAGAGGAAGAAGAAGCTTCATTCGAGCTCGAGCTTTTTCCGCCACCACTCGCCTGAACCTCCTGCTTCAGCAGCTCCGCGATCTCGTTCAGGGCCGCGACGACCCGCAGCGTGTTGACTGCCGCAGCCGCTTTATCGATCGCCGACGCCCCCGAGGGGCGACCGGCCACTTCTCTCACGGCGTCGAGCACCGCGCCGGCGTTGGCTCCGTACGACAGCGCGGCGAACGAGAGAGCTCCCAGCAAGAAAAAGTCCGAAAGGACGCCGAAGGCGAAGTACCCGGCCAGAGCGAAGCTGAGGGCCTGCAGTACCCCCTTTCCCGGGAAGTCTCCGATACCTCCGCTCCCGGCGTTGGGCCCCAGGAAGACACCCCAAGAAAAGGCACCGTAGGCTGCGCCGGCGTCGAGCAAGGCTTGGAACAGGATCGCCCCGGCCGAGCGCAGCGAGCGGGAGAGCATGAGTTTGCGGAGCCTGTCCGGGTCGGAGGCGAGGCCCGAGCCTTCCCAGGCTTTCAGGATCTTCTGGGCCGTGGCCTGGTCCATGCCTGTGCCCTTGAGGGCTGGAGCGGGGAGGTGGGGGGGAAGAAGAAAGCGGGAGGGAAGGTGTTTTTTGGTTGAGGTTTTGAGTTTTTCTTTTTCTGTTCTTTTTCGATAACCTTCTCCTTCTCCATCTTCTTCTTATCTTCTCTCTCAACAATACTCACCCTTCACGAGCTTCTCCTTCTGCTCGATGGCCCTGTCCTTCTGCTCCTTCGTCTGCTTGTTGCCCTTCTCGGGCTCGGCGGAGCAGACTTGGAGCAGGGAGGAGGAGCGCGAAGGAGGAGAAGAAGGAGGAGAAAGCTGTCGAGGCAACAACGGCGATCGAGCAATGGTGATCTGTTTCCTCGCGGAAGGGGCCGCCGCGGCTGCGCCGCGTGGGGCGGCAGCTCGCGGTCTCATTGCGACAGGGCGGAGCATGGTGTTTTACGCTATGAGGGGATAAAGAAAGACTGACAAAAAGGGATTTTCTCGAGGGAGAGAACGGGCGAGCGCGAGAAAGAGGATGGGATCGTTATCTCTTTGAGAAAAGTGAGGAAAAATCGGGGCTCGAGTCGACGTCGAGCTCGTCGAGCTCAGACGACAAAACACTCTTTTCGAAAAAAAAAAAAAAAACTCAACTTCATTCCTTTCCCGAGAGCGCGTGTGTTCCCCTCCCAGAGCGGCAGCAGCAGCTCTCTTCTCTTCCCCCCCTTCTCTTCGAAGCGTTCTCTCTCTTCTTCAACCATGGCGCGCTCGATGGCCACGGCGCGCAGCAGCAGCACCGCCGGCTCGTCCGCTGCGAAAAAGGCGAGCGACAGCCGTCGCCGCAGCACGTCTGCCACCGCCGCGGCGCGTGTTCCGCCCTCGCCCGCCGCCAGTCAGCAGCAGCCCGCTCGCCGCCCTGTGGCCGCTCGCGCAGCTGGCGACGACTCTTCGGGCTCCAAGGTACGGCTGCGTTGAAACAAGACCGCGGAAGAGCAGGAAGAACGGAGAATGGGGGAATCGGGAATCGACGACGCCAGCGTCGTCGGCGGCGTCGGCGGCTAGCCGTCGTCAGCTTGTCGCTCGATTGCAAAGCTTGCTCCCGCGGCACTAGCTCGAGCGCGTTTTTCGTTTTCATTCTTCACGCTCGACAGCGCAAGAGATCAAAGCGTCATCGCTGAGCGAGGTTTCAGAGCAGAACTCGCGAGAGAGCTGGGAGCATTCCGCGGATGAAAAAGAGTGAGATTCGAGAGCGACAGCGAGCGAAAAGAAAGAAAGAAAGCTCAACCTCACCCTCTTTCTCTTGTCTCTTTCCCACCTCTCACGCCATCTCCAGGTCGAAAACCCCTTCCGCTACCGCCGCGAGCCCTCCTCGCTCGAGGCCGCGGCCGCCTCCCTGTCCAAAACGGCCGCCACGGCCGTCGCCGGCGTCGCGATCCTCGGCGCGGCCGCGGCGGGAGGGCTCGCGGGCCGCGCCGCCGCTCCCGCGCAGGCCAAGACAGCGGTCGCCGCCGTCGGCGCCGCCGCGGGAGCCGCGGCCGCGGCCGCCGGAGTCAAGGCCGCCGAGTCCGCCCGCGTCCGCGGCGCCGGCGCGATCCTCGCCAACAAGCTCGTCGACATGGACGACCCAGCCTCGCTGACGCGCGAGGAGGTGCTCTCCCTCGAGGAGGCCACGGGAGTCGACTTCAACAAGAGGCTGGTGGACGAGCTGAAAGCGGCTTATGACACTTTCCTGTCTTCCGCTATTCCTGCCGGGGAGTTGATTGGTGAGCTTTGTTTGTTGTTTTGTTTGTTTTTTTTTTTCGGTGGGGGGGCAAGAAAGATGGAAGAGAAAAGAGAGAGAAGAAAGAAAGAAAGAAAGAAAGAAAGAAAGAAGAAGCGGAAAAAAAAACTCACTCTCTTTTTTATTCCCCTCCCACCACTCCACTCTCCCTCCACCATTCTCCCTCCACCACCCTCCCTCCACCATTAAGGCGGCGAGGCTGCCCGCGTCGCCTCCTTCAAGGACGCGCTCGGCCTGCTCGACGAGGACGCCGCCCCCGTCCACATGGACGTCGGCCGCAGGCTGATGCGCGCGCGCTTCGAGGCTGGGTCGCGCGCGGGCGACGCCCGGGCGAGGCAGCAGCTCGCGAAGCTGATCTACCTCTCTTCTCTGATCTTTGGCGAGCAGAAGGCGGCATTCATGCTGCCGTGGAGGCGCGCGTTCGACCTGACCGACGCGCAGCTGTACGTGGCCAAGAGGGACTGCGCCAAGCAGCTGTTCAGGGCCGCGATCGCGAAAGGAGGGGACTCCGGCGGAAAGGGTCTGGCTGCGACGGCCGAGGCGATGAAGGTGCTGGAACAGGCCCGCGCCGACGCCAGGCTCGCTGGGGACGCCGCCGCGGGGGAGGTCAAGGCTGCGGCCCGCGCCGGGCTCGAGGCCAGGCTGGCGCCGGTCGTCGCCGCGGTGAAGGAGGGGGGCGTCGCGGGGAGGGCCGCGGCGGTGGCAGGGCTCAAGGAGGCGTTGGCATACGGCCGCGCGCTCGCTCGGCTCGCCTCTTCTTCCGAGGCTTCTTCTTCTTCTTCTTCTTCTTCTTCTTCTTCTTCGTCGTCGTCGTCGTCGTCGTCGTCGTCGTCTTCCTCTTCTGCTGCCGACTCGTCCGTCGCTGGCACCGTGCCCCCGGGCCTCGCCATCCCTTCGATCCAGGGCGGCGCGCTCGAGAAGGACCCCGCCGCCACGCGGGCCCTCCGTGACGCCTTCGGCTGGTTCCTCGACACGCTCCTGGAAAAAGAACCCGCTTCCTTTGACGCCGCGGCGCGCGCCGACGCCGACGACCTGGCCCTGGAGCTCGCCCTGTCGCCCAAGGAGGCCAAGGAGCGCGTTGACGCCTCCGTCCGCAAGGCCTACCGCCGCACTTTGCGCGCCGAGGTCACCTCTGGCAGGCTCGACGCTGCCCCCTCCAAGGCCGCTGTGCTGGGTGAGCTCTGCGAGCGCCTGTCGTTTGATGCCGCCGACGCCGCCGCGATGCACGTCGAGATCTACAAGCAGAAGGCCGAGGCCTTGGTGTCGAAGGGTTCGCTGACAGACCAGGACGCCGCCGACCTCGATAGGCTCCGCGTGCTGCTGTGCGTGCAGCGCGACGACGTGGCCAAGGTCTCGCGCGAGACGGCCGGCAAGAAGTATGCTGCGGCCGTCGCCGCTGCGCTCGCCGCGGGCTCCGACGGGTTCTCGCCGCAGGACGAGGCGAAAGTCGCCGAGGCGCGCAGGGCGGTCCGCCTCGACCCGGAGGTCGCGCGCTCGATCCTGTCCGACCAGGCCCGCAAGGCCTTCCTTTCTGCGATCAGCAAGTCGCGCTCCGCTCGCTCCCGGGAGGCGCAGGGGCAGGAGCTGCGGCAGATGGTCATCTTCTCCAACGTGGTCGTGGCGCCTCTGCTGAAGGACTTGAGGTCCGCCGACGAGGTCGAGGCCGAAGAAAAAGCCGAGAACATGGAGAAGGCGAAGAAGGAGATCGCGGAGCTGATGGCCAAGGCGAAGAAGGACGCCGACGCCGAGGAGAAGGGGGAGAAGGTTGGCGAGGGAGAGGAAGAAAAGAAGGAAGAAGAGAAAGAGGGAGAATCCACCTCCTCTTCCTCTTCTTCTCCTTCGTCCATCGTCGACACTGCCGCCGCGCCCCTCTCCGCCGCGGACATGGCCGGCCTGGCCTCGCGCGGGCGCGCCGACCCCTCTGCGATGCCCGGCGTCGGCAACTCTGCTGCTACCGCGGCAGCCGCGAAGACGCGCCGCCCGACAGACGCCAGGGACGCCGGCTCCAAGGGCCAGAAGCTGATCAACCTCGCGAAAGACATCGAGCTCAGGGAGCGCGTCGACACCTACCGCGCCTTTCTGCTCTTCTGCCTCTCCGGGGAGGAGGTCAAGCAGCCCTTCGGGGGGTCGATCACGATCGAGCGGGACCCGATCGAGTTCACCCGCCTGGCGCAATTGGGGGACATTCTGGGCCTCGGGCCCCTGGACGTGGCCGGCGTCCAATCGGAGCTCGCCGAGACAGCCTTCCGCGCCCAGGCGCAGCAGGTTCTGGCCGGTGGCGCTGTCACGCCCGATGCCGCTGCCCGACTTGCACAGATCAGGGAGAAGATGGGTTTGACGAAAGAGCAAGGAGAGAAGATCGTCCGTTCCGTGCAGGCCGAGAAGGCTGTCGGAGGGCTGGCCGACGCGCAAAAGGCAGGGGGGCTCACCTTGCAAAAGCTGCTGGACATGAAGGACGCCGGCGTGGACTTGGGGGTGGCCACCAACGCCGAGCTGAGGCTTTCGCTCTGGTCGCAGGAGGTCGCCAGGGCGCTGGCCGCGGGCGACGGCCGCTTCGACGCCGACAGGCTGTTGAAGGTTTTGCCTTCCGATCTCTCTCTGCCCGAAGACAAGGCCAAGCGCACTGTCGAGGGTCTCGTGAAAGACAAGAGGCGCCTGACGCTGGTCCAGGCCGTGGCCTACCTGAGGCAGCGCGACGCCGCCGCGGCCGCGGCCTCGACCAACAACCTGCTGGCGTGCGAGCGGGCCGTGCCGTCGGGCGCGCCGCTCGACTGGCAGCCCGCCGCCGAGCTCGGCGCTCTGTACGCCACCTGGGTCTCTCGGGCAGAGAAGTCTGATGCTTCGTTCAAGGCTTCGGAGGACGACAGGGCAGCGGTGCGCGCGATGTTCGGGCTGACCGAGGCCGAGGCCGAGCGCGCGGTCGAGGAGGCCAGGAGCAGCGGCGTCGGCGGAGGTGGTGGTGTGGTTCAGAACGAGGAGGAGGAGGCCCTGTTTTGATGAGGAGGAGGGATTTTGATATGTTTTGTTTCCTTTTCTTTTTTCGTTACATAAAACAACAACGCGCGGGTGAGGGGAGAGAGAGAATGAGGAACGAAAGAGAAACAGAGAAAGAGAGAGAAAGCAAAGAGAAAAGAGAAAGCAAAGAGAAAGAGAAAGAAAAAGAGAGGTGAAAAGAGAGACACGAGAGACAAGAGAGAGAGAGAGAGAGAGAGAGACAAAAAAAAGGGTGGGCTTCTTTTTACTTCTTATTTTTTGCAATTACAGACACGCAAGGGAGGCGCTTTCCTTTTGGTTTCTTTTTATTTTTCTGAAAGACTCGGCAAAGAGAGAGACAAGAGAGAGCGGAAAGAAAAGAAGAAAGAGTTGTTCATTTTTTTTTTCCACCTTTCCGCCGCGAGCAAGAGGTCACAAAAAATCTAAAAAAAGAAGAAGAAACACTTTTTTTTCTTGCCCCCCTTTTCCCGCTTTTTCAGGATGGCGCCTCCCCACCGCCCAGACGCGGGGCTCGCTTCTGCTCAGCAGGGCCGCGGCAACAACAACAATATAGCAGCAGTGCGCTCCTCTCCTCCTCCTTCTCCTTTTCCTCCGTCGTCGTCGAAAAAGCCCGCCTCTTCCTCCTCCTCTTCCACAATCGTGCTCGCGACCTTTGCCTGCTTCGTCGCCGCGGCGCTGCTGGCGGCCCGCGGGGCCCTGCCCTCCGGCGGCGACGCGGGAAGGCTCTTCTTCCTGGCCCTGCTCGGCGTGGCCGGTGCCGCTGTGGCAGACGGGAACGTGCTTCGGTTTGTCTTGGGAGGAGGAGGAGGAGCAGCAGGAGGAGACGCGAGCTCTTCTTCTTCTTCGGAAAGCACCCACGGCAACGGCAGTCAACGCTCTTTTTCTTCTTTGACTTCTTTCTCCCCGCTCCTCCCCAGGTCCCTGGGAGCGATGCTCCTGGGCCTTCTGGCAGCGGCAGCAGCCCCCTCAGCCTTCCGCTTTGGTGGAAAAGAGGGCTCGCAGGCCTGGGCGATCGCTGCTCGAGTCGTCGGGGCCTCCCCGGCCGTCGCGCGGGCCGGGGCGCTCGCCGCAGCGGCGTGGAGGAAGCAGCGGCGCAGGCAGAGGAACAGGAACACCGCTGGTGCTGGCGCTGCTGCTGTCGGTTCGCCTTCACCTTCTTCTTCCTCAACCACTTCTTCTCTCTCCTACTCCCTCCGCGCCGTCGCCGTGGCCTCCTGGCTGATTCCGGGATTCGTCGAGATCGCCGCCGGCTCTCTCGCGCTCGGGATCGCGCTCCGCCGCGCCGAGGAGGCCAAGCTGTCGGGCTTGGCGGAGGAGGTCGTCGAGAGCATCACCTGGCCCGCCGCCGTCTCCGCCGCCACGGCGCTGGCCGCTCCTGCGAGACCGTTGGTTGGTGATTTCGGAGGCGTTGCGGAGTATCTGGCTGCCGGAAGGGGCCCCCTCTTCGGCCTGACCGTCGCTTCGATCTGCGGCGCGCTCGCCTCCACGTCGCCGGTCAAAGGAAACAGCACCGGAGGAGGAAGCAGTATTGGAAACCGCTACCGCCACACGCCCCCTTCGCCCGCGGTCTCCTTCACGGGCTCGATCGCCTCCGCGGCCTTGCTGGTGCCGCTCGCCGCGGTCGTCGCGGGCGGAGTCGTCGGGATTCTCGCAGCCTGGGTCTGGAGCCCCAAAGCGGCTGCGGAGGTTGACGAAGAAGGAGGAGAGAGGAACAGCAACAACGCTGCTTCTCGTCGTTCCTCTTCTTCTTCTTCTCCTCCCCTTTCACCTTCTCAGCAACAACCCGCCTCCCCTTCGTTCTTCCTGGCGTCGGCCGTCGCCGCGGTCGCCCTGCTCTCTGTGGCGGCCGGGGAGCCCGAGGCGGGTTTGCTCGCGGCGCTCGTCGCCGGGGGGTGCGCCTTCGAGCTCTGGTGCCGCGCCGCCGACGCAGACAGCGACGCCGCGGCGTTCTTGGTTTCTTCGTCTTCTGCAAACAATGGAACCCTTTATGACGAGGACGGGTCGGTTAACGTCGAGAGCGTGATCCTGGACGACGACGGAGAGGTGATCGTCCTGGCCTCGGACGACGGAGGAGGAGGCGCAGGCTCTTCGAACTCTGCTTCTTCAAACTCTTCTGCTACTTTTCTGACTCTCCCGGCACCACTTGAGGCCTCCAAGGCCGGGCTCGACGTCGCCTGGACCGCGCTGTGCGCCCCTTTACTCTACGCGGCCGTCGGAGCTGCGGCGGCGCTCACGCACGCGCGCGCATCGTCAGCGGCGGCCTCCAGGGGCATCATCGCCGGCGACGACGGCCCCTTCCCTCCGACGAGGACGCCCGTCGCCACGGTGTGGCCCCCGGCCGCCGCGGCCGTCGCCGCCGTCGTCGCCGCGAGGGTGGCGATGTCGCTGGGGACGTCGGTGCTGTTTAACAATAACAGTAGCAACAATAACAACAATTATTCTTCTCCTCCTCCTGCGTCGCCTCTGTCGGCCGCGGCCAGGGCGGTGGGCGGAGCACTGAGGGCAAACCGCCGCGGGGAGCTCTCGGCCTCGCTGCCCCCCGCGCCCTTCGCCGGATTACCTCCCGGCTCGAGCCCCGCTGCCGCTGCGGGGTCGCTGGCTGCCTTCCTGGCGATCGCGGTAGGGCAGCTGTGCGAGTTCGCAGGGAGGAAGCTGGTCGAGAGAGCAGACGCCGCCGACGGAGTCGTTGTCGTTGGTGGTGGTGGAAATGGAAATGGACACAACAGCAACAACCCGGCTTCGTCGTGGTCTTCGCCCCCTTCCTCCTCCTCCCCCATGGCGCGCATGCCCTCGCAGCTCGGCGGGTACGGCTACGGGGACGCGGCGCCCTCTTCTCTGCCCCTGAGCTCCATGTTTTTCAAGAAGAACGCTCCTTCTCCTTCTCCGGGAAGCGTCGAGCTCCGCAGCGGAGGACCTTCGTCGTCCTCCTCCGCCGCTCCCACCTCGGCGCCGCTGCAGATGCAGGCGCCCTCTCCGCGCGGAGGGGAGCCCTCTCCCCGCATCGGCGCTACTGCCGCGATGCCGCAGATGCACCAGCAGCAGCAGCAGCAGCAGGTCTCCTACTTCTACGAGGGGCAGCAGCCCCAGAGCCACGGCAACCACCAGCAGCAGCAGCAGCTCTACTGCGAAGGAGGAGGCGGCTATTACAGCAACACCAACGGCAGCGGCTCCTTCGCCGACGTCAACCTGCAGTGACAGATCCATTCTCTCTCTTTCTTTTCTTCTCTCTCTTCTCTAAAAGAAAAAAAAGTAAATAAAAAAGGGAAAACAAACAACAATGATTTCTGATGACAGTGATTTGAAAAAAAGCAAAAAGAAAACCAAAATTTTACTTCCGTCGCCTCCCGGCACCGACTGGCCTCCCCGCCGCGTCGTCCTTCGCCGCGTCTCCACCTCCCATCCCCCCACCGGAGGCGAACCCTGGGATCGGCGGCGTGTCGGTCCAGACCGCCCTCGACGTCGGGAACGGCGCCAAGTCGGGCTCGAGCGCGGCGTCCCGGAGCGGTCCCTCGGGTAAAGCGGCGACGGCGGCGAGCTTGAGCTGCAGCTTCTTCGACAAATCTCGCTGCCTCCGCCGGTGGTCTGCGACCTTGGCGCGGGAGTACTCCTTGGCTCGCGCGGTGGCCTCGAGGGCCTCGGCAGGCGAGAGCTGCGGGAGCGGCGGGGGCGGTTGAGGGGTCAGGGCCTGTTGGTTTTGAGGTTGAGGTTGAGGTTGAAGAAAGAGAGAGGTGAGCAACAGAGAGAGGAAGAGAATGAAGATCGATCGAAATCGTTCGAATCCGACCGCCAAACCGCGCACCTTGACCAGGACGTTGTTCCGAGTGGCTGCCTTGCGGTCGTCCCCGCCCTCTGCCGGCGCGGCGCGGGCAGCAAAGGCGCGGACAGAGTGTAAGAGAGGTGCGCAAGAAGAAGCTGATGATGTTGATGCCGTCGCCGCCGTCGTCGTCGATTCTTCTAGCCTTGCCATCAAGCCGCTGATGCTCACGCTCCTGCCGCCGCCGCGGCGGGCGGCGGCCAGCGCCGCGAGACGCAGCATGAGAGGGGGCTTCTCGCGTGGAGGTTCTCGTTCTCTCTGATTCTCTTTCACGAGTGCCTCCCAGAGAAGAAAACGCGAGAAGAGAGAAACAGAGAAAAAATGAAAAATGAAAGAAAAAATCACTCCTTTGATCTGCCATCGAATTCGCTCTCTCTCTTTCTCTTATTCTCTCTCAATCCCTCTCTCTCGGACTCCTACCAAACCACCTCCGATCGCCCCAATTCCAATCACCAGGGCACCAGCGTCGTCGCGAGATCGCGATTATATTTTACACAAAAAAACACGTCAACTGCGATGCCGGCAGCCCCACCAGCGCCCTCCTCCCCGTCCGCTCCACCCCCCGCCGCGTTTCGACGCATCGCCGTCTTCTGCGGCTCTTCGGCGGGCACGCGGCCCGAGTTCAGGCAGGCCGCCGTGGCGCTCGGTGTTGAGATGGCAAGGAGGGGCATCGGGCTGGTGTACGGAGGTAAGGGAGAGGGGTGTGGGGTTGGGGAGAGGGGGAATTGGGAAAAGGTGGCATTGGTTTTCGATCGATCTCCTCGACCTTCTCTCTCGACCTCAAAACCCTGACACCTTCTCTTTTTCGCTCGCGCTAAAACAAAACCAACAGGCGGCAACATCGGCCTGATGGGCGCCGTGGCCGAGACCGTGCGCGACGGAGGCCAGAGCGTGGTGGGCGTGATCCCGAAGGCGCTGCAGCCGCGCGAGGTAGGAGAAGGAAGAGAAAAGAACAAAGTCGGGTTTTTTTTCTTTTCTTTCGCTTTCGCTCGAGCTTTTCCCTTGAGCTCTCACTTCTTTTCTCCCCTCTCTTCCGCTCTTCCACTCAATTAGATCTCCGGCACCACTGTGGGGGAACTTCGCGTCGTCAAGAGCATGCACGAGCGCAAGGTGAGTGACTTTCCTTTTTTTGGGGTGGGAAGACAAGGTTGAAATTTTTTCCTTTCTTTTTTCTTCAAATTCTCAAACCCTTGTTCAACTCTCAACCCTTTCTTCTGAAAAAAAAAACGAAAAAACGAAAAACGCAGCGGATGATGTTTGACGAGGCCGACGCGTTCATCGCGCTCCCGGGAGGGTTTGGCACGCTCGAGGAGCTGCTGGAGATGGTGAGAGAAGGAAGCAGGAAAGGCGGAGAGAGAGAAAGAGAGAGAGAGAGAGAGAGAGAGAAAAAACGAAAACACAACGAGCGCAGGCAAAAAAAGTTCACTCAAAAAAAAAACTCTTCCTCTGCCCGCCACCACTCTTTCCAGATCACCTGGTCCCAGCTCGGCTTCCACAAAAAGCCCGTGGGCATCCTCAACTGCGAAGGCTTCTACGACAAGCTCCTGGCCTTCTTCGACGACGCCGTCACGCTGGGATTCGTCGCCGAGGCGTCGAGGGCGATCGTCGTCGACGCCGGGGACGCTCCCGGGTTGCTGGACGCGCTCGAGGCGCACAGGCCGCCGCCCCCGGTGGTGCCTCCGAGCGAGCTGCCGCCCGCCGTGGCCTTGGACGTGGACGTGTTGAATTGAGGTGAGAAAGTGGGGGAAGTTTTTCCTTTTTCTTATTACATTTTTTCTTTTCTTGTAGAACAAAAATTGAGGTTTTTTCATGTATCTTTCTCTTTCATGGGTTTCTCTTTCCCCGTTTCATTTCATTTCAGAAAAAGGCCCCCCGGAGCAAAGTAAGAGCAAGAGCAAAAAGAAAAAAGCAGAAAGCAGCGCGCGACCGATCGATACATCAGGTCCTGCGCCCCCTCTTGGACGACCTCGACCTCTGTCCCCTCCTCACCCTCAGCCTCTGCGCGCGAGCGGCGGCGGCGATGGCAGTCGCGGTCGCAGCCGCAGCAGTCGCAGCAGCAAGCTCAGTAGCAGCAGCCTCGGCAGCAGCAACAGAACGGGCACCACCTCCCGCTGCAGCAGCGGCAGCGGCCAGCGCGGGCGTGTCGAACAGCGGCGGCGGCGGCGGGACGACAGGCGGCCTCATCGCCGACGCCGCATTGCCCGTTCCCGTTCCCGTTCCCGTTCCCGTTCCCGTTCCCGTTCCCGTTCCCGTTCCCGTTCCCGTTCCTCCTCCTCCTCCCCCTCCGATGCCCCCTTCGACGCCGGGCGTCGCGCCGAAGAAGCTGGCAGCGGCGGCGTCGGCCCTCGCGAGCGTCGAGGGGGGCTGCGGCGACAGGAGGGAGCCGGCCACCCCGAGCAGTGCGAAGCCGCCGCCGCCGCCGCCGCCTCCGCGCCTCCTGGCCGCCGTCGTCGTCGCCCTGGCGGCAGTAGCAGTGGCGGTGGTGTGCCTGGCCGCAGAAGGTGGGAGAAGCAGCGGCATCAGCGGCGTCGGGCCCGGCTGCTGGTGGTGGTTTTGCCCCTGCGCCAGCGGCGCCGGCAGCGGCGGCGGCGAAAACAGCAGACCTCCTCCTCCTCCTGGCGTCACGAGCCCGCCCGGCGTCGAGGCGAAGGCCGCTGCGTGGATCGCCGCCGCCGCCGCCGCGATGGTGTCGGCCTGCGCCTGCGCTTGCGTCGTCGCCGCGGTGGCCCTGCTGCCGCTGCCGCTTCCTCCTCCTCCCCGGCGGCGGAGGATGACGGGCTGCGGGATCCCGGGCCCGGCGAGCGGCGTGACGGTGACCGGAGGCAGCGCGAGCAGCGGTGGCGGCTGAGGCTGAGGAGGACGAGGGGGAGCTGGAGCAGGAGCTGGAGCAGCAGCAGCGGCGGCAGCCGTGGCGCGGGAGTACTCGGTCAGCGCGGTCCCGAGCCTGTCGACGAAGCAGGCCGTGGCGGGCGGAGGCGGAGGAGCAGGAGCAGCAGCAGGAGGAGGAGCCGCTGCTGCCGCTGTCGTCGTTGTTGTTGCCTTGCGAGCGCCGACGCTCTTCGCTCCTCCTCCTCCTCCACCTCCACCTCTACCTCCCCCGGTTGCCTTTCTCGTCTTCACCGCTGCCTTCTGCCTCTGCGAGGCCGTGGCGGGGGCCAGCGCCGCGGTGGAAGCTGGAGGGACCGCCGCCGTCGCCGGGGCAGCGGCGGTCGTCGCAGTCGTCGTCGTCGGTTTCGCCCTCTTTGCCGCCACCGCTTTCCTCCCGGCCGTCGTCGTCGGCCTTTTCTTCTCCCTCTCCTTCTTCTTCTCTTTCGCCGCCGCCAAGGCAGCCGCAGCGCCGCCTCCACCAACTTCCCCTTTCTCTTTCGCCTCCTCTTCCTCCTCAGCCACGCAGAGCAGCACGTCCATCGCCGTGGGGGGAGGAGCGCCGCCTCCTTTGTCGTCCTCCTCCTCCTTGTCGTCATCGGTGGCCTTTCTCTTCTTCTTCTTCTGCTGCTTCGCCGCCGCTTCGACGGGGCCGGCAGAAGCGGCTGCCGCTGCTGCTTTGCCTTTGCCTTTGCCTTTCGCCGCCGCCGCCCTCGAGGAGACAGGCGCCTTGGCTTTCACGATAGGCCTCGAAGCGGTGGCAGCAGCAGAGGTGGAAGCTCCTCCAGCTCCAGCTCCTTCTTCCATCTCCTCTTCGGACTCGTCGTCGTCCTCGTCTTCATCGTCGTCCTCCTCTTCTTCTTCGTCCTCTTTCTCCCCCTTCTCCTTCGTCCTCCTCACGCCCTTCCTCTTGGGCTTCGGGATCGCCGGGGCGGGCCCAGCGAGAGAGCGCATGCTCGCCCGGGCTGCGGCAGCGGAAGCCTCCGCCTCCGAGAGGCCGGCGGCGAGCGCCGCAGCGCGCGCCGCGGCGGCGGCGATGAGCGCCGCTCGCGACCTGGAGGCCCGCGCGCGCTCGCTCTCCGGGGGCAGGGCGCGGCGGTTGTTTGTTGCTTCTTCTTCTTCTTCTTCTTCTTCTTCTTCTTCTTCTTCTTCTTCTTCTCCTGCGGTCGAATTCGCAGATTGGACGATGATCTTGAGGTAGGTGTGCCAGCTGAAAAGTTTTTTCTGAGGAAAAGAGGTTGAGTTTTTTTTCGTCGGCGCTTTCTCTTTTTCTCGCTCGTCTCGTTTCTTTCTTTTTCTTTTTCTCTCAGCCGCCGCTCTCTTTCTCTCTTTCTCTCTCCCTCTCTCCCTCCCTCTCCTCCTCTCCTCTCACCGGTTCTTCACGGCGTTGTCCGTCCTCCCGGGCAGGTGCGCCGAGATCGAAGACCAGCTGTTGCCCACTGAGGCCTGGCGCCTCACGACGGCGAGGTCCTCCTCGACAGTGAAGGGCGTCGTCAGCAAGCCCGGGCGCAGGTGGTTGAAGTAGCGGAGGCGGCAGGCCTTCCCAGGGCGGGTCGCGGAGAGGCCCGAGTAGGTGGAGACGGTGGTCCAGTTGATGTCTTCGGGCAAAGAAGGGGGCAGCTGCTCGGCGAACGAGGAAAGAGGTAAAGACAAGAGCTCGGCGGCGGCTCGCTTGACCGCCGCGACGAGGGAGGCGTCCTCTGCCTCGCTCCAGGAGGACATCTTTTTCGCTTGTGTCTCTTTCCCGAGAGGTAGAGGGGATTGAGAGGGGGGTGCGGGGAGTAGAGAGAGAAGCGGGAAGGGTCGGCTTGGGGGTGGAAATGGAGCGCGAAAGAAGAAGAAGAAAGAACTTTTTTCGAACAAAAAAAAATGAGTCAAACGAGCGAAGAAGAAGAAGAAGAAAAAAACTCCTCTTCTCTTCTTCGCTCTCTCCATCTTTCTTCATCTCTCTCTCTCCTTCTTTTCCCCCTTCTTTTCGAACCATTGATTTCGATTTGCTCTACAGTTGTTGTTAATTTTTTTTGAAAGGAACAAAAAAACAAAAGACAAGAAAAGAAAAACTTCGAAGAGGAGCACAAGAGGTCAAAAAGTTTTTTTTTTCCATCTTCTTTCTCTCTTCTTCTCTCTTTCATCCGTCCGTCGCCATCGGCACGGGCTCCGCGGCAGCAGGAGCAGGAGTCGGATCAGGAGCAGGAGCAGCAGTGGGAGGCTCAGAAGCAGAGGCAGGAGCAGCGGTAGCAGCAGGAGCGGGAACAGCGGGCGCTGCTGCTGCTGCTGCTTCTGCACCTCCACCACCTCCATCTCCGCCACTTTCCTTCGCCACCTCCACCCCATTCGCCACCTTCTCCTTCGCCTTCGCCGCCTCCTCTTCGGCCTTCGCCTTCGCCGCGGCCGCCACCTCAAGCTCCACTGCGGCGATATCGGCCAGCTCCGCCCTGAGAGCGGCCTCGGCGGCGGCAAGGTCGTCGACGTGGATCTTCAGCGCGCGGTCCTCGGTCGGCGGCTGCCTCCCGGGCGGGTGCTGCACGGGGGCGCCGTCGAGCTGGTTGAGGGCCGCCAGCTCCTTGGCGATCTGGCGCGCGCGCGCGTCCAGGATCGCGCGGAGGGTGAGCAGAGCGGAGAGGCTCTCCTGGGCGATGGCGCTCGGAGACTCGAGCTCGGCGAGCTTCTTCGAGAAATAGTGGCTCTCGAAGGGCACGCGCTTGCGCTCCCAGTTGAAGTCCGCTGGCGTCTTGGCGTGCGCCGAGGAGGAGTGCGGGCGGGAGCGGGACGAGGCGGCGCCGCGGAGGGCGGTGCCCGGGTGGTGGCGGTGAGAGGCGCCGGTTCGGTTGCGGGCGCCGCCGCCGCCCGTTCGGTCCCTCGCGCCGCCACCGCCGCGGTTGCGACCTCCTCCACCTCCCGCAGCAGCCCCCTGGTTCGCCAGCGCGAACAGGTCGATCGGCGGAGACTCGCTCATCCTCCAGTCCCTCCCTTCCTCGGCGGCAGCCAGAGAGAACCACTCGAAGGTCTCTTTGGAGGTGTTGAACTCGTACACGATGCAGTGCGCGTCGTCCGAGGGGCGGTAGTCTGTGATCACTCCTTCCGCCCACTGCCTCGCCTCGCTGGGCCAGTAGCGCCAGACCTTGTGGCCGACTAAGGGGTTGATGGGGAGGTTGGCTGCTGCGGCGTTGGCTGCTGCTGCGGCGGCTGCTGCTGCGGCGGCTGCGGCGGCCTGTTGTTGCTGAGAGCCTTTCTTGCTTCGGGCGCCGCCGCCGCCGCCGCCGCCGCCGCCAGAGGGAGCTGCCGCGAGCTGCTTCCCTCCCTTGCCTCCTCCTCCTCCACCAGAAGTGGCCGTCCCTCCACGGGCGCGAGCGGCAGCGCCTCCTCCGCCTCCGCCGCCCGACGCGGGATTTGGGCGGGAGCGCTGCGCCTGCTGCCCGGGGCGAGCGCGGTTGCCGCCGCCGCCTCCTCCTCCTCCTCCAGCTCCTCCTCCTTGCGCGCGCCCGCCGCCACCTCCGCTGCCGCCGCCACCGAGCCTCGACGCGACCCCGGGGGGCGGAGGCGAGGACGAGGCGCCGCGCTTCTTGGAGCCCGGGCCGCCGCCCCTGGCTCCTCTGTGTTTAAGTGGTGAATTGGAGAGGAAAGAAGGAAAGAAAGAGGAGGGGTTGAGAAGGGGAAAATAGAGAACAAGAAAGGAAAAAGAGAAAAAAACTCGCGCTCAAACAGCTGCTGCTGCTGCTGCTGCTGCGGCTCCGTCTCTCCCCAACCCCCTCCGAACGCACTTTGCTGTCCCCGAGGGCGTGCCCCTGCCGCCGCCGCCGCCGCCTCGGGAACCGGCAGGGGTAGAGGTTCCCGTCCCTCCTCCTCCGGCTTGAGCTGCCGCAGCAGCAGCAGCAGCCGCCGCAGAGGCAGCGGCAGCAGCCGCAGCAGCGGCAGCAGCCTGCTGCTCCCTCCGCTCGCGCTCCCTCTGCTCCTTCTCGAGCTGCTTCTGCGCGGCCTTGGTGAGCGGCGGCGGCGGCGCTGGAGCCGCAGGAGCCGCAGAGGCGGAGGCGTCTGCTCCTCCGCCCTTGGCCTCGTCCGCGACGGCCTGCCTCAGCCGCATGATCTTGTCGTCTTGCAAAACTCTGTCCAGCAGCTCCACGTGCGCCTCGCCGCCAATGTCGAGCTCCTGGCGGAGGTCGGTGAGCATGCGCTCCTTGCGCTGTTGTTGGGGCGTTTTTTTTTGTAGCGTGATGGTGGTGGAGGAAGGAAGTGAGAGGAGGTCGCGAGAAGAAAAAAAACTGGCGTCGAGAAAAACAAAACGACGTCGTCGACGGCATCATCCGCCTCGCCGTTTGCCCTTCTACGGAGCGATTCCCGCTAGTCTCGCACGCATCATAGAAGAAGCATGGTTTCTTCTTAAGCCTCTGAGCAACACAACGTCGATCAGAGGGACGGAAAGGCGCCAGCCGAGGCAGGGGAGATGAGCCGTCGCCCCTTGCCGTCGGGCGTCGGCGATCGGCGAAAAGAGGAAAGCATCAGCTCTTTTTTCTTTTCGCGCCACGCACGCTCTCTTTCTCTCTCTTTCCTACTGCTTTCATCCTTACCCAGTCCAGCTCCGAGGCTGCGACGGCGCGCAGCACTGACAGGTACGCCTCGGCCTGCAACTTGCGCAGCGTGTCCTTCTGGGCGGGGGCCATGACGCTGGATTGTTTGTCTCTTGACGTTTGATTCTTCTTTCTGTCTTCTTCGTCGGTAAACGAGCGAGCGTCAGAAAAGAGAGAGAGAGAGAGAGAGAGAGAGAAAAGCGCGCGTGTATGTGCGAGCAAGAGAAGAAGGAGAGAACTCGAAGAAGAAGAGCAGGGAGGGCTCAGAAGCGACGCTTTCGCTTTCGCTTGCCGTCGCCGTCGCCGTCGTCGAAGAAGGGAGGTCTTCGACGAAGCAAAAACGAAAGTGGCGCAGACCTTCGAGCTTCCCCTCACTTTCAAAGTTTTTTTTTTGTTGTTGTTGTTGAGCACCAGCTTTGCTGCCTGCTGCTGCTCTCTTCCTGCCCTCGTCTCAATCCCCACCCACTCTCTCGAGCTCCGTGCAGAGAAGAGACAAGCTTCCCCGTGCCTCACTCCCAAAAAGAATGGCGCCAACCCTCTTCCGTTCCCGCGTTCCCCTGCCGGCCATCGTCGGTCTCTCGCTCTCGCTGCTCTTCTCGTGCTGCTCCGCGATGAACGCCGACGACGCAGGCCCCCAGGAGGGCTCCACCTCGCTCTTCGCCGTGTTCGCCCTGTCGATGCTGTCTCTGTTCGTGTTCCCCTACACGATCTCGAAGGTGGTCAAGGCGGCCGCGCCGGAGAAGGAGAGCAGGCCGTGGGAAAAGATACGGATGGTTGATTGATTGAAGAAAAGAAATAAAAAGAGAAAAAACATTGGCGGCAAACACGCATCTCGTCTGGCGGCGCGCCGTCGCGCCTCTCCTCTTGGAGATCGCAGCGACGCGCAGGGAGGCCGTGGGAAGTCCAGTACCAGGCGCTGGCGTCGGAAAAAAGGGCAGCAGAAGCCGACAAGGGCCGCCAGAATCGATGGCGCGCGGGGTGCTGGTGTTGCTTTTTTTTTGTTCATCCGCCTGCTGCGCGCCGATCGCTCCTTCGAAGAAGCAACCTCCTCGAGCTCACCTTCTTCTTCTCTTCTCCTCTTCTCTTCTCTCCTCTTCTTCTTCCTCTCCTCCACCACTCCCACCCCACTCCTCCAGGGCACCAAAAAGTCCAAGACGGCGCGCGTGCTCTCCACCCTGCTCGACCACAAGCAGTCTGCCCTCCTCTGGGCCTCCTGGGCCCTCTGGCTGCTGCTGCTGCTCTGGGCACGCGGCGCCGCCTCGGGCGAGGTCGCGCCGTTCGACCCGTGGGAGATCCTGCAGGTCCCGCGCGGCGCCACCCCGGCCGACGCCCGCCGGGCCTACCGCGCCCTGTCCTTGCAGTACCACCCGGACAAGAACCCGGACCCCGCCGCCGCGGCTTACTTCGCGGAATCGATCACGAAAGCATACAAGGCCCTGACCGACGACGTCTCGCGGGAGAACTACGAAAAGTACGGGCACCCCGACGGGCAGCAGTCGTCGAGGATGAACATCGCCTTGCCCGAGTGGATGTTCTCGAGGGACGGGAGGGCAGCTCCTGCGCTGCTGGCGCTGCTGATCGGTGGGGGAGTGCTGGCGCCGCTGATGCTTGCTGGTGAGTTTTGGAGTTTTTCTTCTTCTTTTTTCTTGACCTCGACCTTTGTCGACGAAACGAAAACGCTCACCTCCTGTTCTCTCTTTTCTCTCTTTCCACCTCCACCACCTCCACCTCCACCTCCAATTCATAGCCGCCTACCTCTTCCGCTCCGCCAAGCACGAAGGGCCCGGCACCATCTCCCCGGAGACCATCGAGATCTTCGCCAAGTCCAAGTGGTGCGTGAAAGAAGCCCATTCTGTCAGATCCATCTCTGCCGACCCCCTGGTGATGGCCTACGAGTTCATCATGCTCAACACGCCCGCAACCCAGCAAAAGCCCCTCGAAGAGCTGCGCCGCACCATCGTGGACTGGGCTCCGGGCCTCAAGGACAAGCAGGTCTTCTGGAAGCGCAGGACCAGCATCGTCAAGGTGGACATGCTGCTGATGGCATACTTCGCCCGCCTGCCGATCCCCACCGAGCTCCAGTCCGACCTGAGGTACGTCTTGACCAAGTCTCCTTTCTTTTTGGAAGAAATGCTCAAGATCGCAAACATCCCTCGGGTGTACGGCTGGCCCTTCGGGTGGCTGGCGCCCACCGTCGGAGTCCTGGAGACGCTGCAGTGCCTCAGTGTGGCGCTGACCCCTTCCGCCCGCAGGCCTCCTCCAGGTGGAGCTGCCGCCGCGGCCACCGCCGGTGGGGGCTTCTTCCTGGACGCTGCTCTGCTGGCCCTCCCCGGGATCGACATTGACACGGCGAAGAAGCTGGCGAGGACCAGGAAGATCAAGACGCTGACGGACCTGCTGCTGCTCGGTGGACCGGAGGAGCGCAAGCTGGCGCTCGTCGAGGCTGGGTTGGTCGACGATGACGAAGGCAAATCTTCTTCTTCTTCCAAGCTCCCGGCCCCGGGCACCGTCGCCGCCGTCGAGGCTGCTATCTTAGCTCTTCCGGACCTCGCCATCGCCAAGGCCAAGGCCGGCCTGGGAGACTTCGACTCGGACGACGAGACCGACGACGACGACGACGGCGACGACGTGCCGCGACCGGGGGACGTGGTCACCGTCTCCTGCCGCGCCCTGCTCTCCTGCCGCTGCCACACCGCCACGCCCGACGCCAAGGCACCCCGAGGCAAGGTCCTGCCTTTCGCCCCCTACGTGCCCACTTCCTTGCCCGTTACCCGTTACGAGCGCTGGTGGGTGGTGGTGGGTGACGCCAACTCCAACACCTGCTTCGCCGTGAAGAGGGTCGACCTCCGCGCGGCCGAGAACGCGGCGTTCGAAGCTCGTAAAGCGGGGGCCAAGGGTCTCGGCGGCGACGCGGAGGTGCTGGCGTTCGTGGAGTCGAGGATGATCGGCAAGGAGGACCCCGGCGCGGGGGCCAGCGCCGAGGTCAAGGCGGCGAGCGGCGGATCGGCGGGGAAGAAGAAAGGCGGCGGTTCTTCGAATGCGTTGGTCGCCTCCAACTCTTCTTCCTCTCTCGCGTCGCTCAAGCCCCCTCCTCCGGCCAGGGCAAACACCATGGGCCCTTATGCTCTCCCCCAGGCCTCCAATGCCAACGCGGCGGCGGCGGCGGCGGAGCACGGCGCGCGCTTCGAGGTCCAGTTCGAGGCCCCCCCGCGCCCCGGCAAGTACAATTTGACTTTGATGCTGATCTGTGACTCGAGCGTCGGCGGCGACCGCGCGATGCCGCTGCGGCTGCGCGTCGCAAACCAGAGCAGGGCCGAGCGCGAAGGCAAGGTGGCGGCGCAGCAGGCCGCCACCAGGGCTGCCTCGAAGAAGAAGAAGGCGGCGCTTGCTGCCTCTGCCGCGGCAGGGGCTGCTGCGGCTGCTGCTGCTGGTGCTGCGGGGAAGAAGAAGGGCTCTTCGTCGGAAATCACTGTCGCCTCTGAAGACGGCGGCGGCGCCGTTGTCGAAGAGGAAGCGACTTCCTCTGATGACGACGACGACGAAGCTGCTGCTGCTGTCAACTCCTCCGACGAAGACGACGAGGAGGACGAAGAGGACGGCAACGGCGAGTGGGACTCGGAGGAGTCGGGCACCGAGGCCTCTGGCGTGAGCTCGAGCGAGAGCGAGAGCGAGGCCGAAGAGGAGGCGGCCGAGGAGGAAGAAAGCAGCGACGAAGAAGAAGAGGAAGAAGAGGAGGAGGAGGAGTCTTCTTCTGCTGAGGAAGAGGACGACTCCTCGGCTGCTGCTACCTCGACGCGCCCTTCTACCGGAGCGACCACGACGACCGCGGCCTCTGACGATGACGAGGAGGAGGAGGAGGAAGACGGAGAAGAGGAGGAGGAGGAGGAGAGCAGCAGCGGCGAAGAGGTCGAGGTCGAGGAAGAAGAGGAGGAGTCTGCCGAGGAAGAGGCGACCCCTTCCCCTGCCTCCACCAAGGCGGGCAAGCCGACGCCGACCACGGACGTCGCCGTCGCGGCCGAGTGAAAGTGAATAGTGGTGGTGTGGAGAAGAGAGAGAGAGAAGAGAAGAGAAAGAGAAAAACGAGAAAAGGAGAGAGAGAGAGAGATTTTTTTTCTTCGCGCGCGAGAGAGAACAAAACAAAACAAAAACGTCTGATTTCCCCCCAGCCCCTTCTGAGATTTATCGCGGCACCCCTCTCCCACCTTCGGGACGCGGCGGTGAGGCGGCTTTTTCTTTTTCTTTTTCTTTCCTTTTTGGTTTCTAGCAAGTGTTAACAGTGATATGTTTTTTTCCCTTTGAATTCTCTTTCTTTCAATACCACCGCCGCTGATGCTGCTGCCGCCTCCCTCCGCCGCCGCTCTCACCCTCCCTGCTCTCGCTCCCGGACCCGCCCCGGTCGTAGTCCGCCCTGCGCTCCGGGTCCCGCAGCACCTCGTAGGCCGCCCTGACGCGCGCGAACCGCGCCGCGGCGCGCGCCCTGCCCGGAGCGTCGCCGAGGTGGTGGTGCTGGTGGTGATGATGCTGAGGAGAAGAGGAAGAAGAAGAATGAAGACTCTGATGAAGGTTCCGCTGCCTCTCTTCCTCCTCGCCCTCCCGTCGCCGCTGGGACGCCACTCTGTCCAGATGCAGCCTGAAAGCCGCGGACCGGAACGCCAGCTTGACCGCCTCGGGCGTCGGGGCATCGGCGGGGGACAGGCCCAGGGCGCGGTAGTAACCCAGGTGGTCCCTGCCCGCCGGCCAAGACGAAGAAGAGTTTGCCCAAGAAAAGCCGCCGCCGCCGTCGTTTTCGGTCGAACCACCCCCGCCACCCCCGCCAAACCTCTCCCTCCGCCTGCCCTCCGCCGCCGCGTCCGCGGCCGCCTTGGCTGCGGCGGCCGCGGCCTGCTCCCGCAGCCTGCGCGCGTCCAGCCGCCGCCTCGCCTGCTCCCTCACCAAACCCTCGGCCCAGGCAGCCCTCGCTCCGGCGTCCCAGCTCCAGCGGTCGGCCTCCTCCCAGCGGCGCCACTCGCCGGCCTCGCGCTCGGCCGCCGCTGCGGCGAGGTCCTCGTTCGAGAAGGCAAAAGAAGACTTCGAAGAGCTCGAGGAGGCGAAGTCTGCTGCTGTAGGACCCAGACCGGCAGCGGCAGCGCGCTCGAAGGCTTCTTCCTCGGAGCGCAGCCTCTCGGCCTCCTCGGCCTCGCGCATCAGGTGCGTGGCGGCCCGGGCGGCGACGCCGCCCGCTGCGACAGCTAAAAAGGACCAAAAGGCCAATGAGACAGGGTCGAGGAAGGAAGTGACGGCGGAAGCAGGGGAACTTGCTGCTGTTCCAATTCCTCCTGCTCCTGCTGCTCCTGCTGCTCCTCCTTTGCTCCACAGCCCGCCGAGCAGCGCGAGACCGGCCGCCCCGACCCCGGCGACGGCCTGCACCTTCAGCGGCGACAGGTGCCTCTCCCCGGCCACGGAGCCGGCGTCTAGACCGGAGACCAAGGCCTGGAAAGTGGCAGGGTAACGCCCGCCTTCGGGGCCGATCCTCTCCCCGAGGGCGTAGGTGAGAACGTAGGCGGGCAAATAGACGACGCGGGCCCTCCGCTTCAAAGGGCGGAGGCGGACCCGCACGTCCCTGACCGTCTCGGAAGAATCGGAGGAGCCAGAGAAGGAGCTCTCGGAGGTCGGGGTGTGGTTGTGGTGGTGGCTGCTGCTGCTGTTGTCTGAAGAAGAGGAAGAGGAATTCCTCGCCTTGACCTCCCTCTCGAGCAGCCTCCGCGCAGAGTCCGCCTCCGACTTGCGGATCGAGCGCAGCGCCAGGGCCCAGGCCACGGACTGGCGCATGTCTCGAGGGGACAGAGGGGCGCCAGAGTCCCCCGTGGCCGTGGCTGCGGCCGAGAAGGCGGAGAAGGAGTAGGAAAAGTCGGGCGAGTTTGGGTCTGAAGATGGAGTTGATGAAGGAGATTTGTTCCTCAAACCACCGCCGCCACCGCTCCTCCTCCCGCTCGCGCCGCAGCTCCCGGCCCACCCAACGTCCACCGCCCGACCGGCAGCCGCCTCCCACTGCCTCAGCGGCCTCGACCGGCCAAGGACGCCGGGCACCGCCGCGGCCCTGGCCAGGTCGCGGCGGACGCCGTAGGCAGCGCAGACCTGGCAGGCCGCGAGCGTCCAGGGGTACTCGCGGTACCCTCGCGAGCGCCAGCCTGTGTCGGTCCAGCCCGTAGGGGCCGTGGAGGCGGAGGCGTTGTAGTCTGCGGCGCGGGAGGTGGTGGAGCTGCTGCTGCCGCTACTGTCCTCCTCCTCGGAGACCAAGACCTTGGCGCGGAAGTCGACGTGGACTACAGTCTCGAAAAGCCAGAAGGGCAGCAGCACGGCGTTGACGGTCGGCGGGAGGAGAGAGGGGGCATTCACCGTCGTCGAACTCAAGCTCGTCGAAGCCTCCGCCTCTGACAGGGACGACTCGCTGGCATTCGCAGCAGCAGGAGCCTTTGCTGCCTTTGCCGCGGCCTTGCTCGCCGCCGCCGTCGCCGCGGCCGTCGCCGAGTCCGGTGGCAAGCCCGGTCCGGCGACGGCGCCCTTCAGCAGGCCCGTCGGGGAGAGCCAGGAGGTGGAGGCGTGCCACCTCTCGAACTCTCTCTTGGCCTCCTCGACGGAGACCTGGAAGGGGACGACGCGGGGCTGGAGCACGCCGCGGCGGTAGTCTGAAGGGTTTTCGAGGTGGTGGTGGTGGTGGTGTGAGAGAGGTCGAGGTTGAGGTTGAGGTCGAAAAGGTCGAATTCGGACGACGTCGAATTCCATCTTCATCTTCTTTTTCGTCTCATCTCTCCTCACCTTGCAGCCACGTGTTGACCGTGACCTCTTCGTCCTCGTCGAAGCCCGGCTGGTTGTCGTAGGCGGAGTCGTCTGCGGCCGCTGGCTGCGAGGCGAAGCCCCGAAAGACGGTGTAGGAGGAGGAAGAAGACGAGGAAGAGAGCGAGCGAGAAGCAGAGTCGGCAATCGTCGCCGCCTCAATCGATGAAGTCGAGCTTGTTCCTGCTCCTGCTGCTCCTGCTGCACGCGGCCTCTGCAGCAGCCGCGACGCGGCCGAGCTGCCACGTCGTCGTCCTATCCGCAGGATCATCTTGAAGTAACAGACGCTATCGAAAAGAGAGGCGGAGCATAGAGAAGAGAGAGAGAGAAGAGAGAAGAAGGAAATAAGAGCTTTGCTTTGCGAGTCGCTCGAGGAGGTGCGCCAAAAATGAAAAAACTCGAAAAGAAAAGAAGAAATATTCAGCCTTCCTCTCTCTTTTTTCAGTAGTTTACAAGCGACGCCGACTCCGACAGAGCCGACTCCACCAGCCAGGCCTGCGCCTCGAGAGAATCCGCGCACCGTCGCAGCAGCGCTACCCTCGCGGATCGATAGTCAGAGGCCAATTCCGCAGCAGCTTTCGAGAGCCAAGAAGACTTTGCTTCGCCGCCTTTTTCTTCTTCTTCTTCGTTGCCTTTTTCCTCCTCCTCTTTCTCCTTCCCTTTCTCTTTCTCTTCCTCTGTCTCCCAACTCTCGATCCGCGAAGCCAGCTCCTCGCACTCGCGCGAGGCCCAGCGGCAGACCCCAACCTCTGCCTCGGGCTGCATCGGGATTTGTCTCTCTTCGGGAGCTGCGGTGACAACGACCGGGGAAGAAGAAGAACAACAACAACCGCTGCCAGAGCTGCTTTGACCTTCTCTTCCGTCGGCGACGACAACGAAAACGAGCCTTGCCCTCCCGAACTCCAGAGCAGCGTCGTCGCCTCCCGGTTCCGCCAGCAAGCGCACGGAGGCGAGGCGCAGCAACGAAGAAGAAGAACCGGAACGAGACCCGGAGGCATCGACGACCAGGGCCGCCTTATTCGCCAGGGAGTCACCCGAAAAGTCCTCGAAGATTTCAGAGGAAGAAGACGAACAAGATGACGAAGAAGACGACGATGGCGAAGAAGAAAAGGAGTCTCTCGTTTGCTGCTGCTTCGGAACGAAGGCGTACCCTCGCAGCAGGTCCCTCAGCGGCCTGCTGCCGTAGTCGACGCAGACGGGGCCTCCCTTGGGGATCCCGGCGGCGCTGCCGGCGACGAGCTCGACGGCGGCGGGAGGAGGAGCAGGAGAAGAGGAGTTTGGAGTCGAACAAGAGACCAGCCGCAGCGTCGCCGGAGCTGTTCCTCCTCCTGCTCTTCCTACTCCTCCTTTCCCGTCGTCGTGCTGCGCCAGGTCGATCAACGGAAGCAGGCAGACTTCTCCGTTGCCCTCGTTGCCGCTGACCCGGAGATCCAGGGCGCGGGAGCGGACGAGCGAGTGAGCCCACAGGAACGAGACCAGCGAGACCAGAGGAGGCCTTTCGTGCTTTTCGTCTTCGTTTCCGTTTCCTTCTTCGTCCTCTTCTCCACTTCCGCCTCCGAACAGCAAGCCGTGCAGCGCCGAGAGCCTCCTCCTTTCCCTCCTCGCGGCCCTGGCCAGCGGCTCGCAGCACAGCGCGTCTAATTCTTGCGAGCCGAACAGCAGGACGTCCGTCGCTGCAGGGCCGAAGGGCGCTGCCCTCGCGATCGGGGTGCCCGGTGGCGTCGGCAGCAGGCTGGCGTAGGCCCTCCGCGGTGCCCGAGGGTCCGCGAGCTCGCAGAGGAGGCCCAGGGCCAGGAGCAAGGACCAGGGGTGCGGCAGTAGGGGGTGGCTGGGGGTTTTCAGCAGGTCGCGCAGGGCGAGGAGGCGGCGGCCCGGGAGCAGCCCTGTTGAAGACGAGGAAGGAAGGAGAAAGAAGAGAAGGTCGAGTGAGTGAAAGAGGCCGCTGCTGTTCTCTCCTTCTTTTTCCTTCTCTCTCTCTCTCCCTCCAAACTTACCCTTCAAGCTCGAGCTCCGAAGCACGCTCGTCGGGGTGATGGCGCAGCTCCAGGGCAGGCGGACGACGACCCCGCCGGGGGGGACGTCGGCCGCGGCGGAGAGGCCGCGGCGGAGAGACGAGCACGCCGCGTCGCCGGCCAGAACGACAAGAGACGATGTCGATGGGCTGCTTTCTTTCGCCGATTCCGGGCTCGATTGCGATCTTTCAGCGCTCTCTATCCACCTGACGAGGGCCTCGAAGGCCTCTTTCGCGTCCCTGGGGGAGCTGGGGCTGTCGTTGGGGGACGTCATCGGGGCTGGGGCGAGCGCATGGTCGGCGTGGTGAAAGAAGAAGAAAAAAGAAAAAAGAGAAAGATTTGAGAGAGATTTTTTTTTTTTCGTCTTTGTTTTTTCCTACTACTTTTTTAAACTCCCTTCGCGACCACCAGGAACCGGATCCCCCCCTCGGCCTTGCCGCAGCTCGGCTTGTCCTTGGTGAAGCACCTCAGCGGGTACGCTTCCCTCTGGAACCGCGCCCGCAAGACGGACCACGTGTCCGCAGACACGACCCTGTCGAAGCCGAACGAGGCGAAAAAGTCGGCCAGCTCGCTTCCCGAGTCGGCGTCCGGGACGCCAAAGGAGAACTGGCCCTGCAAACCTTTGCCCTCGGCCTTTTTCACTGCCGAGGCCACCCCCTGCTCGTCCAGCGCGTCGAGCAAGAACACCGAGCCTGGGGCGGCGATGGACTGCAGGGCGCGCATGAAGTCTGGTGCTTTCGCGCCGAGGTAGTAGATCAGCCCTTCCGCTGCAAACACCGCCGGCCTCTCCGGGTCGAACCCAGCCCCCTTGAGCTTGGCCACCCACTCGCCGGCAGAGGCCATGTCGCACCCGACGAGCGAGTAGGAGCGGGGCTTCAGCGGAAAGCGAGGGGGAGGAGGAATGGCAGGAGGAGAGGTTGAGGCCTCCTCCCTGCCTTTCCCTTCTCCTTCTTCCTCTCTCCTCAGCAGCTCCGCGCCGGCGCTCTCCAGCTCCCGCCGCTTGATCTCGCAGACGGGGCCCGAGTCCAGGTCGAACCAAGAGACGCCGTTCCCCGCGGGCAAGGGCAGCCTCCAGGCTCGCGCATCCATTCCTGCGCCCAGGAGGACGACTTGAGTTATTTCTTCTTCGCCCTTTTCTCCTCTTCTCCTTCGAGGACGGATCTCGACGCGCACAGAGCTGCTGCCGCTGCCTTTATCGTTTTTGGAAGCATCAGAAGTAGCACTGGGAGAGATCACGACCTCGACGCCGCAGCCCTCCCCTGCCAGCGCTTCCATGATCGCAGAATCGAACCAGCGGTGTCTCGCGGTCACCAGAGAGATGGAGTTCTCCGCCGGGCAGGTCGGGACGGAGGCGCTGTAGCTGGCGTCGACGCGCCCCCTGTGGATGGAGCGGCCCGCCAGGGCCACGAGCGTCAGAGGGGCGCCGATAGTGAAGTTGCTGCCCTTGTTGTTTTTGGCTTCCCTTTCTTGGACCAGGTCGACGAGCTCCTGCTTCGTCGGGGGCCGTTTCCCGGAAGCTAAAGCATCAGCAATCGCGTTTGCTGCCGTGGAACAGGCCCTGGACCACTTTCTGGCGTCTTCGATCGCGGAGGGGCTGTTTGTTTTAGTGGGGGAAAAAGAAGAGAAAGAGGCGAGTTTTTTCATGAGTTTCTACGTCGACCTCGACCTCGACCTCGACCTCGACGAAGAAGAAGAAAAAAAAATCCTCTTACCCCGCCAGCGCCGCCGCCAGCGGGTCCAGGAACAGGGCCCCTCTCTCGCGCCCGAGCTCGAACTCGAGGGCTCTCCCCGCCGCCATCCTCCTCGAGGAATAGCTGACGACGTCCTTGAGGCCGCCGAACTGTTCCGAAGGTTTGCTGCTGCTGCTCTTGAGCAAGCCGAGGGCGAGTCGTCCGATCTTGCGAGGAAGGTACGTAGCGAGACCGATGCTTCGGCGCGCGATGCCGGATCTACGAGGGACTCTCTGCTCACGTTCGACGCCGGCATTGTTGGGGACCGTCGAGGAGTCTGTGCTGGGTGCAGCGGCTGGGGCTGCATGCGCCTGGACCGTCGCCGACGAAGCCATTGAAAGCCCTTTTTTTGGCGATTCCGTCGAGGAATTTTTCGGACGATGAAAAAAAGTGGATAAAGTTTAACCTTGGGGTTTTCGTTTCTCGTTCTCTTTTTCTCTCCGTCTCTTTCTCTTTCTCTCTCTTCTTCTTCTCTCTCTGGCGCGCACTCCGATTCGAAAGGGAAAATTTCAGATACAAGTTTCGGTGTGCGTGATAATAACAAAAGGCAAAAGAAAAAAACAGTTCTTTCTCTCTTTTTATTTTGCTCTTCTTTAAATTAAACCCTGCGCAACTTCCCCACCAGCCCCCTCGACGTCGGGAGCAGCGTCTTGAGCTCCGCCAGGTTCACCCCGGCGCCCTCGTCGGTCTCGACCCCGATCTCCTCGTACAGGTCCCTGGGGTTTTTCGTGTCCAGGTTCTCCGACACGGCGTCCCACACTTCTTTGAAGATGGCTTTTTGCGAAGACCAGGCTGCCAAGTTGGTCGACAGTTTTTTCGTCGCGGCGGCCATATCATCTGCCGACACCGGTGGAGGCGCCCCCTCCGCCTTCAGGGCGTGCAGCTTCCCTTCCAGCTCTGAGATCGATGAGTTGGCCGCCGCGATGCGCTGTCCCACCACCTCCGGGGGAACCTCGGCGTCCGCCTTGGCCAGCGCGGCCCTGTGAGTGGCGAGAGCCAAGGAAGCGGCGCGGAGCTCCTCCTCGAGCTGGATCTTTTTGGCGGCGAGGGCAGAGAGCTCGTCCTTGGAGAGCACGGGGGCGTCCTGCTGAGGGGCGAAGTATATCTTGGCCTTGCCGAACTCCTGTGGTGTGGGAGAGGTTGGGAGGAAGAGAGGGAGAAAGAGAGAGAGAGAGAGGGGATGAGTTTTTTTGCTCAAAGAGGTCAAAGAGGAAGAAGGAGAAGAAGGAGAAAAAGCTTTTACCTTGCAGGTGACCTTCCCCTCCTCGGCCAAGGCGTCCAGCGCGCGCTGTACCGCGGGCTTCTTGATGCCGAACTGCGCGAGCATGTCGGCGACGCCCTGTTTGGGTTGAGAGTGTTCGGTGGGAGTGGAGCAAAGAGAGAGCGGTGGTGTTGTTGAGGAGGTCGAAGGAAGAAAAAATCGAATCGTGCAGTTCGTCGTCGGCGAGCAGTTCTCTCCTGTGTCCCTCCCTCTTCCCTCGTTTTCACGCTTTTGTCTCCGTCTCGTTTCTCCTCTCACCTGCGCCTGGCAGGGCTTGTTGGTCTCCAGGACGTGCTGGAGCACGCGGGCGTCGGCCTGTGATGTTTTTTGGAGTGACGAGGGGGGAAAGAGAAAGAGAACGGAGACGAATTGAGAACGGTTTTGCCTTTTTTTCTCTCTCTTTCGTTCTTCTCTCGGAGCCCCTCGCGGCCTCCTTCAACGAGAGCGCACCATGACGGACGAGTCGAGAGCGTCAAGAGAAGACGCGATGAGCTAAAAAGAGGGGAACGAGGGCGCGTGCGGGGAGAGCTTTCTCCGAGGGAAACGAAGAAGAAGGGAAGAGTGATTTCGATTCTTTCGTTTCATTCGACCTCGGTTTCCTTTGTTCGACCTCTTCCTTCCAAACTCGTGAGCGCGCGTGCCCCCGTGTCTCGCGCCTTCCTCCACTCTCTCTCGCGCATTAACTTATCCTCGTTGCGACTTATCTCTCGCAGCTTTTCATTTGATACAGTGTGTGTTGCTTCCCCTCAAGAAAGAAGAAGAGCAACAACAGAAACCAACTCTCTTCGTCTCTCTCCTTTCTCTTCTTCTTCTCCTCACTACAACTACTACTCCTTCTTGCTCCTGCTCCCCCTTATCGCCGCCTCCTCCGCCACCGTGTCGGCGTGGTGCGACTCCAGCTTCATCTCGTAGTTGCCCCTCTCGTTCAGCTTCGCCTGCACCACGAACGTCCGCAAGAAATCGGCGGCCTCGGCGGCGTCGGCCAGGGCCTGGTCGATCTCCTGAGCTCCCAGGGCGCCAGAGCTTCGGCGGGTCTCGTCGAAGCTGGCGCGGAGCTCCTTGCGCGAGGCCGTGAGCGTGACCGTGTCGCCGCGGAAGGCTGTGAGGTTGGGGGGTTGGGCATCGGTGAGTTGGTGGAGAGAGAGGAGGGTCGGGGGTTGAGCAAAGCAAGTCGAGAGAGAGAGAGAGACGCGACGTCGTCGACGATCTTTATCATCATCTCTCGTCGAATCTCCCTCTATTTTCTCCCTCCCAAGCTCTCAGAAGCAGCACCCGACCACCATCTCTCTCACCCTGAGCGGCAGCGCGGAGCAGGTTGCGGTAGGCGGCCAGGGAAGGCGCAGGGTTGGTCATTGCTTTCTTTTTCGAGTTTTTCGACGAGCCGAAAAAAATGAAGAAAAGTCAAAAAGCTCACTTCTTTTCCCTCTTTTTCTTTTCTTTTTCAACTTTTCTCGCCCATCCACCATGCTTTCGACCAAGGGAAAACCCGCTCCCGTGCTCCCCTCCTCGGCGCTGCTCTCGGCCAAGCTCAAACAGGCCTCGCTCGAGAACGGCAACAACGACGACGCATCTCCTGCTGCCGATGCTGCCGCCACTGTCACCACCACCGCCGCCGCCCCCAACGCCAGCGGCGGCGGCGGCGGCGTCGAGGAGCGCCAGAAGATGAAGCAGTTCTGGGAGGAGCACTCGAAGACGGCGACGGTCGAGGAGATGATGCTCGACTCCAAGGCGAGCGAGATCGACCTGCAGGAGCGGCCGGAGGTGCGTAGGAGAAGGGGTAGCGGAGGAGCGGCCGCGGATGGGGCGGATCGTCAGCGATCTTGCCAGCTTCTTCGACGTCGAGAGAAAGGCAACAACTTTGAAGGTCGGAGGAGGGCGCTGCCGTTTCGAGCGAGATCTTTTCCGCTTTCTCTTTTCGGCCCCCTTGCAAAGAGCATGGAGCAAAGACATCGGTTGGCTGGTTTGAATTAGAAACAGAAGCGTTCTTCGATGCTTTCAAAGGCGACGAGGGTTTTGCCGCCGCCTGTTCGAAAAAGGCATTGGTTTTTTCCCGTCGTTTCGGAGTCGCCGAGAAGGCGAAAAAGAAAGATAGACAATCAAACACCTTTCGCGCGCGTACTGCTGCCCCTTGCTGCCCCCCAAATTGCGCCTCAACCCGATGCCTGCGAGACCGCGAGAATCTGTTCTCTCATCTGAAACAAGAAGAAGATCGAAAGAACGAGGGAATCGTCTCAGCCGCCGCCCCTCTCGGATGAGTCATTGCCTTTCTTTTTTTTGTTCGGCTGCCGCTGCCGCCGCCGTCGAGCGACAGGGGGGGGGGGGCTGACGAGACCTCTTTTTTTTCCTTTTTCCTTTTTCATCTCTCTCTCTAACCCCGAATAACTCTTTCCCCTCTCTCTTTCCCTCTTCTCCTCTTCTCCTCCTCTCTCTCCTCTCCTTATCCCCCCCTTTCCAGGTCCTGTCCCTCCTGGGCCCCATCGCCGGCTCGCGCGTCGTCGAGCTCGGGGCCGGAATCGGCAGGTTCACCGGCGCCCTCGCTTCAGAGGACGAGGGCGCGGCCTCGTCGGTGCTCGCGATCGACTTCATGCCCAACCTGATCGCCGAGAACGAGCGCGTCAATGGCCATTTGACGAATGCCAAGTTCGCCGTCGGGGACGCCACGGAGCTGGAGCTGCCCGCGGGCTCGGTCGACGTGCTCTTCTCCAACTGGCTTTTGATGTACCTTGGCGACGAAGAGGTTTCGTCTCTCGCTACCCGAGCTCTGTCTTGGGTCGTTCCCGGTGGAGTCGTCTTCTTCCGCGAGTCCTGCTTTAGACAGTCTGGCGACAAGCAGCGGGCCAAGAACCCCACGCACTACCGCGACCCTCGCGAGTACTTCAGGCTGTTCGACGACGCCCGTGGGGTGGCGGCGGACGGGGTCACGAAAGTGAGGTTCGAGCTCGTCACGTGCAGGTGTGTCGACACCTACGTCCGCCTGAAACAGAACCAGAACCAGCTGTGCTGGAAGTGGAGGGTGGTGCGGGTTGAAGAGGAGGGAGATGGTACTGCTGCTGCTGGCGCTGCTGTCGACGACGAAAGCAGCAGCAGCAAGGGCTCGACGCCGGTCGACGCTCCGGCGACGCCCTCGCGCCGCACGCCGTCCGCCTCCTCTCTCGGACACGCATCCACTTCCTCTTCGTGTGCCGGGACCCCGCGCCATTTCCTGGACGCGGAGCAGTACTCGGCGCACTCGATCGCGCGCTACGAGCGCGTCTTCGGTCGCGGGTTCGTCACGAGCGGCGGCGAGGCCTCCACGAGGGCGCTGCTGCTAATGTTCTCCCCGGCGCTGCAGCAGAAGAAGCAGAAGCTGAAGGACGAGAAGGTCGCCGGCAACAACCCTTTCGTTTTGGACATCGGCAGCGGGCTCGGGGGCGCTGCTGCCATCCTGGCTGCGGATTACAACTGCAGGGTCCGCGGCATCGACCTGTCGGTCAACATGGTGAGTGAGAAAGTTTTTTTTGAGTTTTTGAAAAGGTCGACGCGAAAACGAAAAAAAACTCACCTTTTTTCTCTTCTTTCTTTCTTCCACTCCCAAAATCAAAACTCCAATCAGGTCCTCTCTGCCATGGACAGGCACAACGCCGCGGCGGCAGCCGAGGACGGTGGCGCCTCCGCCAAGGCCGCCGCAGCCCTTGCCCGCTTCGAGGTCGGAGACGCGACGCGGGTCGAGCTCGAACCGCAGAGCTTCGACGCCGTGCATTCCAGGGACACGCTGCTCCACATCGAGGACAAGGCGCTGGTTCTCAGAAAGGCCTTTGACGCTTTGAGACCTGGGGGAATGATCCTGCTGACCGACTACCTGAAGGCGCCGAGTGACGAGGAGGAGAGCAGCAGCGGCGGGGAAGAGGCTTCGGGTTCTGCTGCCGCTCCGGCTTCTGCTCCCTCCGAAACAACGGAACCGGACTCGACCCTGGAGTTTTCGACCTACGTCTCCAAAAGAGGATACCACCTCTGGGACCTCCCCACCTACTCCGCCGCTTTGCAGGAAACCGGCTTCGCCGACGTCGTCGCGGAGGACAGGACGGGCGCCTTCGAGGCGTGCCTGAAGAGCGAGCTGGAGAAGGCAGAGGCCGACAGGGAGGCCTTTGTTCGCGACTTCTCCGAGGAGGACTTCGAGGAGGTGGTCGGGGCGTGGAGGGCGAAGCTGACCCGGGTGGCGAAGGGCCAGCAGAGGTGGGGGCTGTTCGTGGCGAGGAAGCCGCTTTGAAAGAAGAGGAGGTGGAGAGAGGTGAGAGGTGAGAGAGAAAGAAAAAGAGAGAGATGATGATGAAAAAGAGACAGAAAGAGAGTTTACAAATAGGATGGATAGAGAGCTTCTGCCGTTTTTTTGTTTTGTTTTCTCCCCGTTTTGTCGAGATCACCGCACGCGTGACGAAAGACAGAATGGAGAAAAGAGAGAAAAGAGAGAGAGAAACGCAACGATGTTAAATTCCAAAAAACCAGAAAAGTTTTTTTGTTCTTTTTTACTCGATTTTTTTTCCTCGACAATTTTCTCGTCAATTTTCATCTTTCTCTCTTTCTCTCTCTCATTTTCTCTCCCAATCAAATATCTCTCTCCATCTCTCCAGCTCCTTAAAAGTGGTCAGGGTAGCGCACTACCTCAAACTCCTCCTCCTCGAGCGCGGCGTGGTGCGGGCCGGCGGCGGCGAAGATCGCCTCCGGAGGGAAGCCCGATTCGGGCGCCGAAGCGGAAACGGAGGCGGCGAACGACGAGGTCAGCGCCGCGGCGGCCGCGGCCGAGGCCTCGTCGGCGGCGGTCTGGACGTCGAGGGTCTCCTCGGCGGCGCTCTTCTCTTCGGGCTGGGCGACTGCTGGTGCGGGGGCGGCGGCGGCGGCGGCGGCGGCGGCGGCGGCGGCAAGGACGGGGAGGTCCTGAGGAGAAGGAGCAGGAGCGACGACGGCGACGGCGGCAGCGGCATCGGCGGCAGAAGCAGAAGCAGAAGCAGAAGCAGAAGCCTGCGCAGCAGCTTCCTGCTGCTCGTTGGCGTCCTCGGCCAGCATCTCCTCCACCGCGGCCTCGACAGCGGCAATGTCAGCGGCGGCGGCGGCGGCGGCGGCGGCGGCGGCAGAAGCCTCAGCCTCAGCGGCGGCAGTGGCTTGAGCGGCAGCAGCGGCAGCGGCGGCGTCCGCGGCGGCCTGCTGCTCCTGCGCCTGCTGCTCCTCCGCCACCTCGGCCAGCGCCTCCTCTATCGCGCTCGAGATCGCCGCCTCGACCGCGGCGTCGGCCTCCTCCTCCGTCATGCCGGGGGCAGAAGGAGCGGCGGCGTTGCTGGCCAGGGAGGCGGTCGGGGGCGTGAGCCTCTTGTTCTGGTTGGCCGCCGCTTCGGTGACCGCCTCCGCCACGTCGGCCGGGGGCTGCATCTCCTCCCCGAAGGCGCCTTCGAACATGGACTGGAGCAGGGAGGCCTCCAGCTGCTGCTGCTGCTGCTCGGTTTCGGCGGGAGGAGCCGGAGCGACAACAACAGCAGCGGGTGCTTCTTCGGCGACGACGACGGCGCTCGGAGCGGCGTCAGCGACCGCCACGACGGCTTCGGCGGCGGACTCCGCGATTTCCTCGACCTGCGCCAGCTCCTGGGCCAGCTGGGCGGCCTCCTCGGCGGGCAGGCCCGCGGCGGGGAGGAGGAGCTCCTCTGTCGCAGAAGAGGAAGCAGAAGAAGACTGAGGAGAAGGAGGAGGGACGACGACGGCAGCAGCTTCTGCTGCGGCGGCGGAGGCGGCAGCAGCAGCTTCGGCGGCGGCGCTCTGCGCCACGTCGGCCTCGACCTCGGCGGCGACGGCAGCGGCGGCAGCGTCAGCGGCGCTTTGCTCCATGTCGGCCTCGGCCTCGGCCGCGGCGGCGTTCTGCCTGACGTCGGCCTCGACCTCGGCCGCGGCCTGGACCAGCGCATCGATCTCCCTATCCGCGGCGTCGGCGTCGAAAGCGGGGGAGGAGGCGACGAAGGCGGCGGCGACGGCCGGGGGGGCTTCGACCGTCGCGGTGGCCTTCTCCTGGACCATGGCGGCGGAGCGGGGCAGCACAACGAGCGGGTCGCGCGAGTCGAACTTGGAAGGGGTGGCCTCGATGACGGCATTCGACGACGACAAGGTCGGTTTCGACGACGCGGCGAAGAGCGGCGTCGCCGACCACGGCGACGACGACGACGCCGACGATGCCGAAAGCGAGCGGCTCGCGTCAGCGACGGCGCTGAGTAGCGCGACGACGACGACAGCCAGGGCCGCGATCGCGAGCGTGCGCGTCATTACCGCGAGTCCTGTGTTTTTGAATTCAAAAAGACGGGGCAGCAGCAGCGGTGAGCGAGGGATAGAATGGAAGAAACCAATTTCGATGATGTTGGTCGGTCTGTCGCGTTCCATCGTTCAAAAAAAGAAAAAAGGCAAAACAGAATCAGGGTGCAAAGACACTTGAGCTCACGCGCTTTCTTTGTCCGATTCCTCACTTCGGGGGTTGAAGAGAGAAGACGAGGTGGATGGCCTGTGCGGGAAGGGCAGGAGATGGGCGCGTAGAAGAGCGGGCGGAGAAAAAGAGAAGAAGAAGTGAAATCACAAAAAAGTTTTTTCAGGGTTTTCACGCGGCGGTTTTTCGCCGAGAGCTTTTCTGCTGTCGCGGCGGAGGGAGGGAGAACAAGCGGCGGCGGCGGCGGCGGCGCGAGTTTCGGGTTCACTGCAGCTGCTGCTGCTGCGGACGTCGTCGTCGTCGCCGTCGAGGCCGCGGCCCCTCGCGTCGTCGTCTCGGACGAAGGAGCTTCCGCTGCTGCTGATGGAGCTGCTGCCGCGGGAACTTCCTCCCACTTCGACTTGCGATTCCGAGGAGGTGGTGGCGCTTCTCCTCCTTTGCCACCCCCACCTCCACCCCCACCACCTCCTTCGTTCGCCAAGGCCTCTGCCAACAGGTCCCTGGTCAGCCCGATCACCCTGGTCAGCCCGGACTTGAGCTCGACGTACTCCTCGTTTCCCGGCTCGTCAGCGAGCAGGGTGTCGACCTGTTGATGGTGGTGGTGGTGGAAGAGCAAAGGAGGTGAGGAAGAAGAGGAAGAGGAAGAGGAAGAGGAAGAGGAAGAGGAAGAGGAAGAGGAAGAGGAAGAGGAAGAGGAAGAGCAAAGCGGCGTCGAAAAAAAAAAGGGGGAAAATCTGATGTTGCTTGCTCACTCTCTTCTTTCTTCGACAAATGCGCTCGCAAACTCTTCCTTCTCTCAGCAGCAGCAGCAGCAGCAGCAGCGCCCGCCGCGGCGCGCTGAGGATACAGGCGGCATCGTCTTCTCCTCGGCAGCAGCAGCAGCAGCAGCAGCAGCAGCGCCTGCCCGAGGAGCCGCTCCAGGGGCCAGACTTTAGCTCGCTCGTCCGAGTGAGTTTTTTTGATGCCGATCGAGAGGAGCTTGTTTTTGCTTTTTCTGGCTTCCTTTTCTCTCTCCTCCTCTCACACCTCCGCCTCTCCGCTTTCCACCACTTCCACCACCAACCCAGCCCGACAACACCTTCACCATCGCGGGCTTCGGCTCCCTGCTCTCCGTCCGCTCCGCCGCCGCCACCTTCCCGCGGCTCTCCAACTTCCGCGTCGGCACCCTCAGGGGCTGGAGGAGGGTGTTTGCTCACACCACCTCGATCTTCCACGTCCGCGGTGTCGCGAGAGGGAGGGAGGCCGCGAGCCTGAGCATAGAGGAAGCAGAAGGTGATTCTGCTTCCAATTCTTTGATCGTGTCTCTGTTCGAGGTGCCCTTCTCCGAGGAGGCCGCGGCGGCGCTGCTCGAGAGGGAGCACGAGTTCCGTTTCGTGAGCGTCAAACCTTTATGCAGGGCCGGTATCGTGGAGGAGCCTCACCGCGCCGTCGCGTGCGCTTCGTGGAACGACGGCGAGTACCGGGCGCTGAGGATCCGGGACGAGGAGGACTGGAGGGGGAGGTACAGCGGGGTCTCGGCTCTAGGAGAAGAGTTTTCGATCTCTCGCGTGTGGGAAAAAGATGGAAGGGGAAGTGGAGACAAAACCGACGAAAGCGAAATGATCCTCCCCTGCCGCGCCTACCTCAGGCACGTCGTCCTCGCCGCGAGGTCCCTGGGCGAAGACGCTGAGCGCTGCGTGCCCGACAACACTTTTTTGGCGGACCGGAGGACGACCGTGAGGGAGCATCTGGAGAGAGACCCGAGTGTGATGCTGGAGCTTCCCCCGCCTGGGCTGGAGAGCCGGTACGGGGGGTGAGAACGGAGAATGATATTTGTTGTTCACTAGCATATTTTGTATACAAAGAGAGGGCGAAGAAGAAGAAAAACGAGAAACGAGGAAGAAGCAGTAAGAAAAGGGAAAAAAGAAGAAAGAAAGAAAAATTCTTTTTTCTCTCTTTCTACCACTCTCCCTCCGCCTGCCTGTGCCTCTCTGGCTGCTGCTCCCTGTACTTCTTCTCTCCTTTCTTCCTCCTCCTGCGACGAGGCAGCCCTTCGAACAGCTCCATACCGCAGCCGAGCTTGACCAGCTCCTCCCGCCCCCACCGCTGCGACAGCAGCTCCCAGCACCACTCCGCCTCCCTGTTTTTGAATTCCGCCAGCGCCCGCAGGTTCAGCGCGTGCGCCACCACGCTGCCCCTGTCGGCAGCCACGAGAAAGCCGGCTACGTCGGCTGCCCCGCGCACGTTGTGCACCGAGCGATCTCCATGAAGCATCTGGTTGGGCCACAAGACGTGGTCCTCTTCAGCAGAGACCCCCCCGAGTAAAGTAACCCAATAGGAGCTCCAGCCCGTTTGTGGGTGGGGCCCGTCGTCCGGGTTGCGGAAGGGGATTCCCGGGGCGACGATGGCGAAGGGGTCGGGGAGAGAAGAAGGAGAAGAAGGAGAAGAGGTGGAAGAAGAAGAGGTGGTGGTGGTGCTTTCTTCGTCGCCGTCGCCGCCGTCTTCGTCGACTCTTTCTCGCTCTCTTCTTTCCTCTTCTACCTCTCCCACCTCCTCATCGACTTTCTGGTTGAGCGGCACCACGGACAGGTACATTTTGGCCGGGGACTCCACGCCCTTGGGCCTGTGCACGCACACCCAGAGCCCCACGGCCGAGCTCGGGTCCAGGTCAGCGGCGACCCGCAGCCTGGAACCGGAACCTTTCGCTGCGGCGGCGGCCCCTGCCTCCAGTAAGCGAGAGCGGGCTGCATCCAGATAGTCGTCGCCGTCTCCCGACCAGTCGAGCGTGCGGGTGTTCCAGGAGACGCCGCCGACGAAAGCGGAAGGAGAGGAAGAGGAAGGGAACTCGAGCTCGAGTTCTTCTTCTTGTTCTTTGGAAGTCATCGACGCCGACGACAAGTCGTCCTCTCCTCCTCTTCCCCCGGGACCGTAGAGAGCTGCTGCGTCCACCATGACCGGGGAAGCAGAGGAAGAAGGGGAAGAAAGCGGAGAAGCGGCGGGATCAGCTGACAAGGAGAAAGGCGCGGGGGCCGAGAGCGGGGAGCCCGCTGCGAGCTGTCTCGTGAGCGCCGCCGCGAGTCCCGCGGGGGAGGAAGAAGAGGTGCGAGGAGGAGGGGGAGGAGGGGGAGGGATAGGGGGAGGCGCCACCCTTTGCTGCTGCTGCTGCTGCTGCCGGTAAAAGCTCGGCGGAGGTGGAGGAGCCCGCGGCGGAGGGGGCGGAGGGGGCGGAGGGGCAGCTTGAGGAGGCCTCTGCTGAAATTGCTGGCGTTGCTGCTGGAGTTGTTGTTGCTGCTGCTGAATTTGCATCTGCTGCTGCCGCAGGTAGGCCTGGCGCTGCTGCTCCTGATGCAGCCACGTCTGCTGCTGCGGGGTCAGTTGCTGCTGCTGAGGCCGCGGCGAAGGAGGAGCAGCGCTCCTGCTTTGCTGCCACTGCTGCTGCTGCCCTTGCCGCTGCTGCTGTTGAGGAGGAGGCAAAGGCACCCAGCCGGGAGGCGGTCGCGCCGCAAAGGACTGACCCGGGGGAGGAGGCAGAGGCAGAGGCGGAGGGGCTGCCGCGGAGAAGCGTTGCTGCTGCTGCTTCTGCTGCTGCTGTTGGCTAGGTGGAGGCATTGGCGCCTGGCGTTGGAACGCCTGCTGCTGCTGAGTCGGAGGAGGTCGGGGAGGTCCACAAGGAGGAGGCGCGCCCGACGACGACGACGCCGACGTCGACGAGGCCATCGATCGCCGGCCGACGCTCGCGCCTCCTCCCCCGCCAATGTTGTTCGCGCTCCCGCCGACGCCGTGCATGGTCGAAATCCACGCCCTGAAACTCCGTCCGGTGCCCTGCGATGTCCTCCTCCTCGCTCGAGCAGCAGCAGCACTCGAAAAGAAGGAGAGATGAGGGAGCATACAGAGATTGACAAACGTGTTTTTTTTTGCCGCTCGTTTTCTTTGTCGAACGAAAAATGAAAAAGAAAAAAAGTTCCATTTTTCTTCGCTGCGATCTCTCGCTCGTTCTCTCTTGGGCCGCCTTTCCATCGAGCTCGCCGCGCAAGAGGGGGCCCTCCATGCCCTTTGCCACCGCTCACGCGCCTCCCTGGCGTCGTTTCTGTGGCAGCGGCAGCGATGCCTGGGTGAGAAAGAGGGTTGAAGAGGGGCCACGGGAGAGAGAAAAAGACAGAAGAAAAAAGCATCGATTGATGGCACCCAACCTCGCTCAACCTCGATCTCTTCCTCGTCATCACCATCATCAACCCAAAACACAGCCCTCCTCTTCTTCCGATGACGGCACCTTCCTGGACCCTTGCTTCCAGGACGAGGTCTTCGTCATGCTCCCTTTGGCGCTGCTAGTTCTCGCCTTGCTTCTGTTTTCGGTGGTGAGCGACGGCGGCGACCTTGGACGGCAAAGGCAAAGGCAGCGACGGAGGAGGAGGAGTTCACGCTCTCTTTCCGTCGCCTTCTACTCTTCGCTCGCAATCACCCTCAGCGGCGTCTTCATGCTCCTCTCCTTCTGCCTCTGGAAGCGAAAAGAAGAGGCGCATCGAGGAGGAGGAGGAGAAGATACTTACTCCTTCCTCGAGGCGCTGCTGCTTTCGCCGCCGCACGTCGTTGCCACGAGCGGGGCGCTCGCCGCGGCCGGGGCGCCGCTGACGTGGTGGGTTCGCCGTCGTCGCCATTCCTCGTCTTTTTCTTCTTCGCCGGCCGTGATTATCGTTCTCATCTTCCCGTTCTTGTCTTCCGCTTCCACGCTCGTCGCTGCGGGCAGCAGCTGGGTCTCGTTCTTCTCCGCGGAGGGGCGAGAGAGGAAGGGAGGAGGAGAAGGAGGAGCTGCTGCTGTCGAACGCAGCAAAGGCGGCGGCGACGCCTCCCTGCTCCTCTTGCTCCTCGCCCGGGCTTGCTGCCTCTCGCTCGCCTCCGCGTCGCTTTGGGCTTTCTCCGTGGCTCTTGACCTTGCCCGGAGGGAAGAACAAGGCGAAGAAGAAAGTGAGGCGGCGCGGCAGCGAGAGCCGTTGCTGCTCGGGTCCGGCGACGACGGAGAGAGCGACGACAAAGAGGAGGTCGAAACTCGTCCAACTCCTCCACCTCCTCCGAAGCACCATCCTCGCCCTTCGACCTCCTGGTCGATGAGCTGGGTCTCCCCTCTGCTCTCGGTGGGCTCTCTGCGTCAGCTCACGGACGCAGACCTGTTCTCCGTGCCCGAGAAGGACGCGCCGCAGGAAGCTGCCTCGGAGCTGGCGAGGGCGTGGAGAGACGAGTGTCGGAGGATGAAGGGCAAAAGGCGAAGAAAAGGGAAAAACTCTCGACGACGACCGCCTTCTCTCGCGCGCTGCGTCTGGAAGGTCTACGGCGCTCGCTGGCTCTCGCTGGGCGTCTTGAAGCTCTTTTCTGACTCCTTGAACTTTGCAGGGCCCATGCTCCTGAACGCGCTGGTCGGGTTTGTGACCCCGAAAGGCGACGACGACGACGAAGGAATTTCTTCTTCGTCGTCGAAACACTCGTCCTCGTTCCCGCGCCGGGGCTCCCCCGCCTTTGGCTTCGCCGCCGCGGCGCTGCTGGCCCTGGCAGCGGTCCTGAAGGCCTTTCTCAACTCTCGCTACTCCTTTGGGATGGCCTCCCTGTCCGTGGCGCTGCGCTCGGCGCTGGGCTCGGCGGTGCACGGAGCCGCGCTCGCCGGGAAGAAGAGGAGGTCGGGGTCGAAATCTTCTTCTTCTTCTTCTTTTTCTGGCTTCGGCGACGAAGACGACGACGACAACGACAACGACGAAACCACCCCTTCCTCCTCCTTCAACGAAGGGGACGTCGCCACCCTGGCCTCCGTCGACGTTGATCGCGCCGCCAACGGCCTCGGGGCCGCGCACGAGCTCTGGTCGCAGCCCTTACAGATCGCGGCGGCGCTGCTCTTACTTTACACGCAACTGAGGTTCGCCTTTCTCGCTGGCTTAGCCGTGGTCGTGGCCCTGATCCCTCTGAACAAGATGCTGGCAACCCGGATCGGGGTCGCGACGAGGGAGATGATGTTTTTTAAAGGCGCGAGGCTGGCCGTCGTCGCCGACCTGGCGCGCGGCGACGGAGGCGCGACGGCGATCAAGGCCTCGGGCTGGGAGCTGGCCTTTGGCGCCCGGGTCCGCGCCGCGCGCGCCCGCGAGGTCCGGGCCCTGGCCGCCAGGAAGCTGCTTGATGCGCTCTGCGTCTACTTCTGGGCGTGCTCGAGCCTGCTCGTGACGCTGTCGACGCTGGGAGCCGCGGCGCTCTCCTCCGGAGGCGGCGCGTCTTCTTCGAGCTCTCTCGGGAGCGCCGCCGTCTTCACCTCGCTGGCGCTGTTCGGCGTGCTGGTCGCGCCGCTCAACGCGCTTCCCTGGGTGCTGACCGGCGTGATAGAGGCGAGTGTGAGCCTGGCGAGGCTGCAGGGGTACTTCGGGAGCCGCGGCGGGGCGCGGCTGGTCGGCGAGGTGGTGGTGGTGGAGGAGAAGGAAGAGGAAGAAGAAGAGGAAGAAGAGGTTGACGACAGAAGCGGCGGTGACAACGGCAGCAAAGCTCGAGTCCTTCTCGGCTTCATCGGCAGGGACGAGCACGCAGTTTCCGCGTCGCGTCAACGACGACGACGGCAGCAACAACAAGAGCAACAAGAACAACATCCCGACGAAATGGAAGAGGGCGGCGTCGCGGTCATCCTCTCGCACGCGTCGTTCTCCTGGTCTTGTTCTTCTTCTCGTTCTTCTTCTTCTTCGCCACCCCCACCTCCATCTCCTCGTCATCATCATCTCCGCCGCCGCGTCCTCGCCGCTGCCCCGCAGAGGTCCCTGCCGACGCTGTGCGACATCTCGCTCACGCTCAACAGCGGGCACCTGGTCGCCGTGGTTGGGGCCACGGGCTCGGGGAAGTCGAGCCTGATCGCGGCGCTGGCAGGGGTAAGGAGAAGTTAAAGTTTCTTTTTTAGAGAGAGAAAAGTTGGAGAAAAAAACTCATTCACCTTTCTCAACCACCTTCTTCTTCTTCTCCTTCCTACTACTCACAGGAGATGACCCTTGTCCCCACGCCCCGTGGAGCCTCCAGCAGCTCGCTGTCGATGTTCTCGGAAGACGTCTTTGGCGGCTTTGGCTTCGGCGCGAATCTTTCTTCTTCGACAAACTTTTTCCGAAGCGGAGGAGGCGGAAACTATCCTTCTGCTTCTTCCTCTTCTTCTTCCTCTTCTTTCTTCCTCGGATCCGTCCGCCTCGCCCGCCGCCCCTCCGCCTATTGCCCTCAGCGCGCCTGGCTCAGCTCCACCACCGTCCGCGCCAACGTCCTCACGGGCAACGCAATGGACCCCAGGCTCTACTCCGAAGCCTTGTTCGCGACGGCGCTCGACCGTGACGTCGCTCTCTGGCCCCTGGGCGATGCGACGAGGACGGGTGACCGGGGCAGCGCGCTGTCGGGGGGCCAGAGGGCGAGGGTTGCGCTGGCGAGGGCTCTGTACTCGGTGATGCTGATGCAGCAAGAGGAAGAGAAGAAGAGAAAGATCGATTCTTCCTCTTCTTCTTTGTTCGCTGCTCCTTTTTCTTCTTCTTCTTCTTCTTCTTCTTCTTCTTCTTCTTCTTCTTCTTCTTGTTCTTCTTCTCTACTTCTACCGCCTCCACCGCCGATCGTCCTCCTCGACGACCCGCTCTCGGCGCTGGACTCAAGCGTCGCCGCCGCCGTCGTCGAGCGGGCCCTGGCGGGGGGCAGGAGGTCGGTGCTGCGCTCCACCACGCGCGTCGTCGCCACGCACTCCCCGCTGGTGGTGGGCAGGGCCGACGTCGTGGTGAGGATGGAGAGGGGGCGGGTCGCGAGCTTCGGCCCGCCCACGGCCGCTGAGAGGGCGCAAGCCGAGGCCGCGGCAGAGGCGGCAGCGAGGAGGAGGAATGTCGTTGACGCTGGTGGTGGTGACGCGACGACGACAGGCGCGAGTGCCTCGAGCAGCGCTGCCGTCTCTCGTTCGTCGTCGTCCTCTTCTATTGCGGCAGCAGCAGCAGCAGCAGCAGGAGGAGGAAATGGAAGCTCTTCGAGGCCTGGCTCGGCTGCTGCTTCTCCTCTCGTCGCCGAAAAACCCGACTTTGACCTCGAAGAAGAAGAAGAAGAAGACGCCGACGAGTCCCGCTCCGTCGGCGCCGTCGCCTGGCCCGTCTACCGCCGCTATCTCCTCGCTGCCGGTCCCTGGATGGTCACCGCGGCCTTCCTGAGCCTGGCTCTAATGCAGGCCACGAGGAACGGCGCTGACGTGTGGCTGGCGACGTGGGTGAGCTCCGAGGACGCGAGCGAGGCGAGGAGGGGCGAGGAGGAGCAAGTGGAGAGTAATGCTTCTTCGTCTTCTTCTTCTTCTTTTTCCTCCTCGACCCCCTTCCGCCTCCACTTCCCGTTCCACCACCACCTCCTTCCCACCTCCTTCTTCTTCGCCGCCGCAGATTCCATGCCCGAGTCCACCCGCTTCTACCTCGCCGGCCTCGTCGTCATCGCGGCGGCCAACTCCGCCTTCGCTCTGGCCCGCGCCTTTTCTTACGCTTGGGCCTGCCTCTCTGCCTGCCGCCGCCTGCACGACCAGGCCCTGTCCGGGGTCCTCGCCGCTCCTTTATCGTTCTTCTCGAGCCAGCCTGCGGGGAGGCTGCTCAACCGCTTCTCCGCCGACGTCGCAGTCGCCGACGACGACTTGCCCTTTGTGGCAAACGTCGCGCTGGTTTCGACGGCCGGGTTGGTCGGGGCCGCGTGCGTGATGGCTGGAGCGCAACCCGTGCTCCTGCCCTGCGTCCTGTTCCCGCTGTGGTTTGTCTACGACGGGCTGAGGCAGAGGTACTCGAGCTCGGCGAGGGAGCTGCGGAGGTTGGCTGCGGTCTCGAAGTCGCCAGTGGTCACGGGCATCGCCGACGCGATGGGGGGAGGCGCGACGCTTCGGTCCCTTCCCGGGGCCGTCGCCGCCGCTTCCAGGGACCAAGCGAGGGCCCTGGCGCGGGCGCAGCGGGCCGCCCTGTCTTCCGCTGCCGCGTCGCAGTGGCTGGCGCTGAGGCTGCAGCTGATCGCCGCCGTCGTCGCCGGGGCAGCTGGCGTCGCCGCTGTCGCTGCTCACACGACAGCGAGGAAGAAGGGAGGAGGAAATGATGGTGGTTTTTCGAATGAGAAATCACACAACTTCTTCTTCTCTTTCTTCTTCTCTTCCTCTTCCCCCTTCCGGGTCCTCCTCGCCGCGGCAGCGGCCAACCACGGCCCCGGCGCCGTCGGCCTCTCTTTGGCTTACGCCCTTCCCTTGACCAGCTTGCTGGGCGGCGCACTCACAGCCGGGGCCGAGGCCGAACAAGAGCTGGTCAGCGTCGAGAGGCTGAGCGAGTACTGCGAGCTGGCGCCGCAGCCGCAGAGGCTCCCGCCTCACCCTGTCAGGGCGGGCGCTGGTCCTGTGGTGGTGGTGGGAGAAGGGGGGGACGAAGGGGAGGAATTGGAGGGAGATGCGGAAGCTGGAGGAGGAGCTTTGAGAAGACCGCCGCCGACGACCTCTTCTCCTTCTTCTCCTTCTCCTTCTTCTTCCAACAACAACAACAACAACAACAACAACAAAAACCTCTTCATCCCTCCCCCTCCCCCTGCCTCCTGGCCAGAGAGGGGAGGCGTCGCCTTCGACGACGTCTGGCTCCGCTACGTGCCACGTGGGCCCTGGGCCCTCGCGGGGTTGACTCTCTCTGTGCCTCCCGGAACGTCTCTGGGAGTCGCCGGACGCACCGGCGCGGGCAAGTCGTCGCTGTTCTCCGCCTTGCTCAGGCTCGCCGAGACCTCGGCCGGAGGGGTCCGCATCGACGGCCACGACGTCCGCTGCGTGCCCCTCGGGAGGCTTCGCGCCGCGGTCGCGCTGGTCCCGCAGCAGCCCTTCGTGTTCAGGGGCACCGTGCGAGACAACCTCGACCCGCTGGGCCAGAGGCCTGACGTCGAGATGGTCGCGGCATTGAAAGCGGCGAGGCTCTGGGACGTTCTGGCGGGGATGGCGCTGGCGCAGAGGAAGGCGAGCGGGGCGTTTGTTAGTGGGGGCGGCGGGATGGGTGGTGGTGGTGATGGAGTTGGTGGACTGTCTCCTCGGAGGGGGAGCGGGGAAGGAGGCGCTGCTTTCTCTTTTCTCTCCGACGAATTGAGCGACGCGAGCGACTGCGAGGGAGGAGGAGGAGGCGGAAGCTCCTCTCGCAGGCGACGAGGAAGCACGCTCCTGGGCTCCTCCTCCTCCGCGGTTCTTCGTTTGCCTCCCTTGGAATCCCCCTCGGGGGGCTCTGGAGCGACCGGAACAGGCGGACAACAGCAGCAGCAGCAGCAGCAGTTCTTCCTCGACGACGAGGCTTACTCCTCGACCTCCGGAGCGACGCCGATAATGACCGTCCGCAGGAACAACAACGCTTCTCTTTCTTCTGCTGCTGCTGCAAGAGGAGGGATCCCGCCGCCCTACTACGCCTCTTCGCACTCGCCGAGGTCGCCCGTCGGGTGGGCGGCGCCGCTGTCGCTGACCCCTGGCGGAGGAGGGATCGGGGGAGGTGGAAGCACTTCGACGCTCTCTCGCGGCAGCAACGGAGCAGCAGCAGCGGCGCAGCATCAACAACAGCAACAGCAACCTTCTTCTTCCTCCGAGGGCTGGCGCCAGGCCGCGATCAACGCCAACGCCAGGAACAACAGCTCCAGCAATCTTGCTTCAGCCGCGCCGACGACGACGACCACGGGCTGGCCCGGTGAAGGAGGAGGGCAAGCCGCCGTGGTGGTGGCGGCAGCGGCAGCAGCAGCAGCTCGGGGCAAGGCGCCGTTCGCCGCCGCCGTTCCTCCTCCGCCGGCTCCTCTGGGTCCTCCCACGATGCTCAGGAGGATCTCTTCCGGTGGTCTCTCTGCGGCGCTGGCTTCCTCTTCCTCTTCCTCTTCCGCTGGGGCGCAGCTGAAGGCGAACAACAAGAAGAAGGCAACGAAGAAAGCAAAAAAGAAGAAGAGCGGTGGCGGCGATGATGAAGACGAAGAAGAGTTCGATGAGGAAAACCTCGAAGAAGATCTGGACCACCAGCAGCAGCAGCAGCAGCCCCCCTGGATAGAGTTTGTCGGAGACCGGGAGGCCGCCTATGTCACTGGCTCCGGGTTCGGGGCGCAGATCCTGAGCGTGAGGCTGGGCGGGGGCGCCGGAAGTGGAGGTGGAGGTGGAGATGGAAGGCAAGGAAGCAGCAGCGCCGATGGAGGAGGTCGCGAAAGCAGCAGCAGCGACAACACGTGCTCCCTGTCCCTCGGCCAGCAGCAGCAGCTCTGTCTGGCGAGGGCGATCCTCAGGGGCTCGTCGATCGTCTGCCTCGACGAGGCCACGGCCTGCTGTGACGCGCGCTCCGCCGCGGCTCTGCAGGCCGCGATCAGGGATAACTTTGGAGGAGGCGGAGGCGGAGGAGGTGAAAGAAGCGGAAACGGAAACGGAAACGCCGCCGGTCGTTTGTCTTCGTCGTCGTCGCGGCCGGGCTCTTCTGCCTCTGCCGCGTCTTGTTCCTCTTTCTCTTCCTCCTCGCGGGCCACGGTCATTCAAATCGCGCACTCGCTCGACGTGGTGCTCTCCTGCGACGCCGCCGCCGTGGTCGACGCCGGCGTCGTCGTCGAGCACGGCCCGCCGGCGGAGCTGCTGATGATGGTGAAAGAAAAAGGAGGAGAAGGGAAGGAAAGCGTGCTGAGGTCGATGTGCCTCGCTGCGGGCCTGGCGGTCTGAAAAAGGGATTTTTGTCTTTTGTTTAGGATTGTAAAACTAGTCACAGTATAATACGTAAATTGGTGGAGGAGGAAGGTGGGAGGAGGAAGGTGGG
>Ga0114918_10000205_pt1 | contig 48595 bp, 48 predicted proteins | sample LantaG_FD_87015 | JGI IMG/M metagenome (GOLD analysis project Ga0114918, IMG submission 87015) | Deep subsurface microbial communities from Baltic Sea to uncover new lineages of life (NeLLi) - Landsort_02402 metaG | ecosystem: Environmental > Aquatic > Marine > Oceanic > Sediment | place... | reverse complement strand
GGACTCGAACCCAGAACCTACGCCTTAAAAGGGCGTTGCTCTAAACCATTGAGCTAGCCACCCAAAAACAATGGCGATTTTAAAGTATCGCCATTGCACGTTCTTTTATATTATAGCTTAAATGCTATAATAATATTAATTTTTTTTATATTTAATCTCTTCTTCTCCTGCCAGGTCCTTTCGCTGGACCTCTACCACCGCCTCTACGGGGTCTAGAAGGAACAGATTTTGTTGTTTTTGGACAATCGCCTAATCCTCTTCCTGTTCTTGATCCGCCCCCTGCTGGTCCTGTTCTGTCTTTATTCGGCATTTTATAATCTCCTTATATTAGAATAAAGTCTTATTTAAATATATTTAAATATATTAAAATATAACAAGAAAACCTTTTATTTTAATATTAATACTCTTGATTGGACTCGAACCAACAACCTTTAGTTCCGTAAACTAATGCTCTTCCTGCTTGAGCTACAAGAGCTTATGTAATAAACGATGTTAAAATAACTTTATTTAATATTTTTAGGACATTTATAATTATATTTATGATTTTGTCCTACAGGTTTCCCTTTTGGCCTTGGCGTTATTGGAGGCAAATTACGACCGTTTCCGGGATGTCTTTTCCGAAGTGCATGTGGTTTCATCTTTCTATAATATTTATCTAGCAATAATCCAGTTACAATCATATATATTAAAAATATTTCAGAAACAAAACATAAAGATACCATGACTATTGCTGTTGGGTCCATTTTTATTTTTCCTTATTGAGTTTGCTCTTTCAGATATTTCTTTTTTATGAATAATATTGCAATCGTTATACCAAACGATGCCAAAACCACCAATATTTTGTTTTAAATTCATGTTTCATTTGTTTTAATTTCAATACAATTTCTTCTTTTGTTCCATCACAATCTTTACAAACCATAGGGTTTCCACCCGCTCCAGGAATATCATTAGTATACTGCCATCTCCAATAATCACTTATTTGAAATTTATATCCGCATAAAGTACAACGAAAGTATTCTCCAGGTTTTCCACATGACCAATTTGTTTTAAGATCTTTTTTTGTTGCTACTCTTGGTTTTTCATCTGTAAAACTCATTTTTTATACTTCTTTCGTGATAAAAAGCTTTCTAATCTTTCAGCTATTTTCTTTTGATGAATAATATTGCAATCGCTACAATCCCAAATATTATTACCTTGTTTATCTTGAATAAATTTGCCGCCTCTTTTGTTTTTTAAACACGGATATAAAGGACAATAGCAAAACCTACAGTCGTCCATATCTTTATGACAAGGAAAGTATTTACATTTCATACATTAAGACCATTCGTTTTTACCTAACCATAAAAAGAAAAATGCGACATAAGAGATTCGAACTCTTACTTCATGCTATTTTATAAAATAATGTTTTCACTAAAATACATATTTTAGTAAATATGTCCTAATTGTCATAGCCAAACAAAAACTTTTGCAGGAGCGAAAAAAAGAAAAAAGTGTAAAATTTGCAAAGGGAATATAACTGATAAAAAACATGCAAAATTTTGTTATTATTGTAGGCAAAAACAATTAAAGAAAAAAGAAAAATTTTCTCCTTTAAAAGAAGAACTTTTACAAAATCTAAAAACAAATAATTGGAACTATTGTGCCGTTGGAAGAATATACGGCGTTACGGATAATGCAATTCGTAAAAAATGTAAAAAATTAAATATTCCTATTGTTAAAAAAAAGAAAACAACTAAAACTGCGACGAGAGGGTAACGCTCCCACTTAATCCTGCTTGGAAGGCAGGTGCATAACTTTTCTGCCACCGTCGCAAACAAATTATTATAAAACGAATTGATTCAACGCTACAGCATCGCCGATGGTAGGATTTGCACCCACAACCTGAACTTTACGAAAGTCCCGCTCTTCTAATTTGAGCTACACCGGCTTGTATTTATTCTTCTGGCAATGGACATCAATCAGGAATTACAAAACTAGGATAAGGACGTTCTTCGTCCCATAAGTCTTTATGCACTTCTTTTGGAGTATAAGGACATCCACAATACTTTCCTGGATATTCCGAGTGAGTCCGCAACCAAGGGCATTTTTCACAACTCTCTACTTTTTCATATACATATTTCATTCTATTTTTCCAATACCCTCGGTGAGACTCGAACTCACAACAACAGGATCTTGAATCCTGCGACTCTTCCAGTTGGCCTACGAGGGCAATCTTAAAACTTTACAGACTTTGTTTGTTCAGAAATAACTATTTCTTCTTCAAAATCATCAACAGAATCTCGTATCTCTTCTATCTTTCTAGCAAATGCTTTATATCTGCGTCCCTTGCTCATCTGCATATATCCTAGATTATAATACAAATCTTTAATAATTTTCTTTTCCTTTAATTGCTCTAACATAGAACAAGGAAAGTCGTTATAGTCAAAATAAGCAGGACTAGAGTTGTTAGGTAATGATTCATAAATGCAAAGCAAATCATTAAAGGCAACTGTTAAATCGCCTAAAACACACATTACTACTTTTTTCGAAATCATCTTTTTTGTATATTGAATTTTCATGTTCTATTATATCTTTCTATCCAAAAATAATATCATCTTTTTTCTTCATTTCAATTTTTAAATTTCCATACAATACTCTTGCATTGTTTTCAGATAGTCCAGACATTTGACCATCATTAATTTCTATTAAGATCCAATCACCTTTATCTGTCTCTGCAATATCTATAACAAAAAAGTTTGTATATTCAGAAGCTATTTTAGCAATTTTATCTGCTAAAATAAAGCCCTTGTTGCTCAGCTGAATAGAGGAAATAATTTTTTCTGAAGCACAAGACCAATAATATCCATAACTTAATAACTTGTTTCCAAGATAAAATAATCTCCATTCATTACTAAAAGGAAGTCCTTTAGTCCCAAATTCTAATGTCTTCAAAGGAATATATTTTCTATAAATTATATCTTGACATCCAATCATGCTATCTGAAAGCAATTCACATCCAATATGAATAGCATCTTTTTTTGTTCTAGCAAACATCAATTTATTCCATTGAAATTTTTTAGAATTTGTTTTACCTTTAACTATAAATGGACCATCATAAGAACAATCTTGAAATGAATACTCATCCCAAGTTTCTGGAGTGTATTCTTTTAAAGCTTCATAATATTCAAAATTAGCAATCCATTTATGCTGCTTATAAGTATTTATCATTTTACAATGAAGAGATGATAAATCAGTTTCAAGTTCTTGATAATAAGGTAAAGCTGAATATCTAGAAATAACTAAATTATGCTTGCATTGTGTTCTTTGCTCAACAATATCAAAAAAATTATTAGCGAGAGCAATTTCGTTTTCTTCAGCTAAACTTTGTCTAAATAAAATTATAGGTTTCATAATAATAATTATTACCTCTTTTCATAACTGAGTGCAGTAGGAGTCGAACCTACGATGTTTACCCTGGGGGACGAGATTTACAATCTCGCACGACACAACCGACAGTCGCCTTACACTCTTTATATCGGCCGGGAAGGAATTGAACCTATCTTCTTTCTTCCGAGAAGAACGCTCTAGCCAACTAAGCTACCGGCCAGTAAATTATCCCACTTCTTTATTCCACCAATCAATTGAGCTTAACCACACAATCAAACTAAGTACAAAACATATCAGATTTAAAAAAGGCACAATAGAAATTAAGCAATAAAAGAAAACATCTTGTCTTTTCCAAGAACTATGTTCTTCTATATGCGTTTTCTTAATGAATTTATATATACCGAATACCAAAATGGGATAAACAAAAATACCTATATACCAAAGCCATATCATAATATTCCTTTCCGAGAATAACGAAATAAGGCAAGGCACGGGTAGGACTTGAACCTACGAGAATATTTTCTCAATAATACAATGCACGAATCACTCAAATTCGTGGTGACTAGTCATCAATTGTATTAATAAAAAGAAATATTCAATACACAGAGTGTAGTGTACAGCGTTTCTCTTGCTAACCGCACCGAAAAACTGGACCACGGAGGAACTCGAATCCTCAACATCCTGAATGCAAACCAGGTACTCTTCCAATTGAGTTACGGGCCCGTATTATCATAGAACGTTGGAGTCGAACCAACACATACCATACTGAATAGGAATCGAACCTAAACCGGGAGCTACCCGTCGCCCATTGCGTTTCCTATGATAAAAATTAAATACAATCGGGAACCCCGGATTTGAACCGGGATTATTCCTGACCCCAGATCAGGTGCCATGGCCAAGTTAGGCGAGTTCCCGAATAATTTCTTCTCCTAATAATTCAATCCAGCTGTTAATAATATATTATATCATAAATTTGATATAATTGTTCAAAGAAATTTGAAAAAAATCACGCCCGTACCGATTTGAACGGTATTCATCTGTGTTGGAGACAGAGCCCTCTCCCAGGAGAACAGGCGTAAATAAAAAGCCAATATACTGCTATTGAATCACAAACACAACATCTTATACTTACTTGTTTTGTAGTGCTTGAATGTTTACAACAGCACCAAATTTATTAAACACTTTTGTAAAATTATCAATATTTTTATTCCAATAAATCATAGCACATGCCATAGGAGCTCCTGTTCCTGTGTCTTCTCCATTAATAAGAAATTTTAATCTAGTATCTTCTAAGAAGCATATTGAACTAGCTTTCCCCCAAATGTATTCTTTCCAATGACTTGTATTAGTCGCAACAGGGACTAAAGCAATCACTTCAGAATTATGATTTTGATTAGCAAAACAACATCTTTTTAACCAATCTTTAATTCTTGTTTTTCTTTCTTTATCTAACCCGTATGGTGGATTAACAAAAATTGTAGAATAATCCCACGATTCTAAAAGACCGTCATAATTAGGTAATTTATATTCAACATCAGCCCTAACAACAGACCATTCGTTAGAACAAGGATCCAAGGATATTTTATTATTAAATACTTTTTTAACAGCATTAATATATTTTAAAGGAGTACACCAATGAATACTTTTAGAGTTTATTGTTCGTCCAGCTGTCATTCAAAATATCCTTTTTTGCATCTCATATTCTATAGAAATATTAATCACTTATGAAAATAATATCCAGTCCAACCAAAAAGACTTACTCCAAACCAATAAGTATATCCTAATGCTTTATATCTTAATGGTTGCCCTTTTTGTTTTCCGTATCTTATTATCCATAACCTAAAAGCCTTGTCGTCTCTTCGTCTTTGTGCTTCATCTCCTCCTCTGTCATATCTATTATCATGATCAAAACAAATATGACCAATATCAAAATCAGGGACATAACTACAATGAGGGCCTGACCAAGTTTCCAACTTTTTTTTTAATTTAGAGAAAAAAATCATTTTATATAACCTCAATTAAAGATAAAAGCTATATAATAATTATATAATTTGACATTTAAATCCTTTTTAAAGTGTATTCTAAAAAGGTGCCTGACGGGACTTGAACCCGCATCAACGCATTCACAGTGCATTACTTTAACCAGTTAAGCTACAGGCAACATTAACTGGGGAAGATAAAATACTTCCCCAGGTTGATTTTAACAACTTTGTACCCTATTTAATTATCAATAAAACTTCTATTAACTCTATCAGTTAATATATAAATCAAAAGATAGTAATGGGACTCGAACCCATGTAACGAGTTTTGCAGACTCGTGCCTTTGCCATCTCGGCCATACTATCACTTGTTAGGAATGTTCGTAGTTAAGAGTTCCAGATTTGAGCTACATGCTAGGATTATCAAAACTACGAACAGTTATCCTAACAGCGCCAGTCGGGGGTAGATGGGAGGCGCGAGGATAAATGCTTTGTAAAATAATAATGTTGTTTCAATTTTAGCATTTTTTGTCTCACGCCTTCTTCGAAATGAAGAAGACTATTTTATTATACGAATAAATTACTATATATATTCCAAAAATCTTTTTAAAATATTTATATTTTTTAAATAATATACATAACTTCTTTTTATGTAAGCCATTGTGTTAAACATTTTTTTAAAAAAAATATAAATAAAACTTTACTTTATCAGGTGATTTAAAAATAATTAATATTTTTTCATTCTTTCTAGTAATATTTTACATCTTTTTGAAGGCTCTTTAGTAAGAAAATTACATTTTTTGCCGAAACAATAAGGATAATCGAAATCAAACTGTTCTTTTGTCGGATCTATTATTGCTCCATTGCACTCTAACCACCAATGAGTTATTTGATCTATTTTATATCGTTTAATAGTCAATTGATAATTTTCTTTTAGCAGGTGGTATAAAGCTTCTGAAGCGATATAACAAGCTCCATGTATAGGTGTAATTCCTTTATGTTGTTTTTTTATAAGATCAAAAGAAAGATTTTCTTGTAATATATTAGTTAAATCGATAATTTCTTTTTGTTGATAATGTTGGCTTTTATTAATATTGTACGTCCATTTTTTCTTTCCGCAATCCCAAATTGCATAAACTCCTCTAGAATTATTCCAATCAACAATAGTCATTCCTTCAGGTCGTTCTTTATTTGTTTTTCTTTGAGATTGCTTTGTGCAATATTTTTTATTAATAATATCAAAATAAAAATAACTTTTATCATATTCTTTTTCTAAATGAAACTTAAGAATATTATATACTTTTCCTTCAGAAATACAATTATCTGACCATGATATTATAGTTGAATATTCGTTCTCCTTTGCCCATGTGACAAAGTATTTAAATAACTTAGAACTACCCCCCTGTACTGTTGTATCGCTCTTAAAGGCTAATCTAGACAAGACACAAGCAGTTCTATCGCCTCCCCTTTCATGGTGGAGACCCGCTGTCATACAACCTATAATTTCATTGTTATATTCTAAATTAAAATATTTAATTACTTTTATTGGCTTCCCTTGAATATGGTATTTCTCTAAAAAAACACTTGAATCTCTGTTAGTAATAGAACATTTCCTTGCAGCTATTTTGTTTTTGTTTAAACCAAAAGCAGATTTGAGAAAATTTTTAAACTGTTCTTCTTTTTCAAGATAAGTATGTTCAAAAACATGAATAAGACGTATTCCTTTTTCTTGACATAATCTTGTTTTTGTTGCGTGCTTATTTTTAGCGATATCTCTATCTAGAAAGGCTTCAGAGTGCCAATAGCTTCCATTAAATTCTATTGCCACTTTATTTTTAGGATCATAAATATCTAGCTCTAAAGGAGCAATAGCTGTTCTATCATTAAAAAGAACATTAGAACCATTTGCTTTCAACCAATCAAAAATTTCTTTTTGTTTTTGCTGCTTAGGAAAAGAATAAACAGAATAATATTTTTCTTTAAATTCAGGACGAAGAAGAGCAGCTGTTGTGCTTTGATAATTAATATCATATTCTTTACAAATATTTTTTAACGTTATGCCGGTTTCTAACTTATCCCAAAAGGGCTTTCCTTTTAAAATATTAATAAGTTTATAATTGTCATTATTGCCAGAAAAGATATTTTGTTTCCACGATTTAACTGTTTTATCTCTTATGTGTGTGTTTTGTTGCGGATTTTCAGCACCATATTTTTCTAAATTAGTCTTTTTTGTTTTATCACGTATTACATTTGATTGTAAGGGATTTTCAACGCCATATCTTTCTAAATTAGTTTGTTTTATTTTATTTTTTATGTCTTCGTTTTGTATAGGACTTTTTACTCCATACTTTTTTATATTAGTTTCTTCTATTTTTTGCTTTATTTCTTCTGATTGAAAAACGTTTTTAACTCCATACTTTTCTAAGTTAGTTTCTTTGGATTTATTTTTACTATCATCAGTAAGTTTAGTTTTAGATATTTTTTTAGCAATATCTTTATTTTGACTTGCTTGTTTAGTTCCATATCTTTTTAAATTAGTTTCTTGAGCTTTTTCTCTTACTTTAACATCTAGAAATGGAGAACCTTTAATCTTTTGTTCTTGTATTCTACATTCTTTATGGCAAGCAGAACCTGCTTTATTAAAAAACCCTTTTCTTATAGGCATCTCTTTACCACAAAATCTACATATAGCTATAACAAATTTAGATGAAGTTCGACCAAGTTGATCTGGGTTATAACCATATTCTTCTATTGTTTGTTCTTTTAAAATTTCAGAACAATAATTGTGTATTTTTCTTTCTTGACCATTAGAGGGGTTTTTCTCGTTTTTAAAAACAAGCGGACAATAGGGTTTTATTTTTATTGTATTTTCTGAAATATATGTTTTTAAAATAGAAACATGTTCAGTTAAAAATCTTGGTCTTCCTTTTTCTGAAGCTCTATGGCATGGAATACGTCCTGATTTTACTAAATAACTTAATTGATGATACTCTATGTTTAATTCTTCCGCGACATCTCTCATTCTTTTTGATTCAAATCTCCATTCAGGTAGTTGAAATTTATAATCATAACATTTTATAGGAGACTGCATCCCAATTAAATCAAAAAATGCAGGTATCCCTTTTGCTTCTATATAAATTCTATTATCATTATTGCGATGACAATAAATATCTTTTTCTTTTAACTTGTTTGCTAAAAATATAACTTTTTCTGGCAAAAATGAATCTGTAGATAATCTTATAGAAATAGAATTATCGCTCTGGACGGCACTCCCATCTCCTAAATACCAAAGCAAAACAGATGTTTTGTTAATAACAACATCATCAGGAGGTTGTTTGCTTTTTTGTCCATTTTGATCATTTTGAGGATACCATCTTAAATATTGCTGATAAAGATCAGGATGAGCAAGCGTTCTCCCATCATATCTAATTCCATTTTTCATATGACTATCTTTATACATAGATACACTAGCTAGGTAAGGGGCAAAATAACTCATTAGAAAATCTGCAAATTCTTTGTGTTCTAAGCCACACGCCAATCTGCCAACATTATAATTTTTGCCAAGAGTTATACTAATGGATCCGTCTCCTAATATAAATCCATCAAGAGCAGCAAGAATATCTGAGGTCAAAAAAGAATCATTATAATCAAGATCACTTGTTGCATCTGCAATAGTTCTTCCATAACCCAATTGTTTAGCATATTTGTATATAGTACCTGTTGCAATATTATATCCTTTATTTGTTAACATTTTGTTTATAGCAGGAAAAGACATTCGCTTTTGATTATAATATTTTTCAAAAAAAGATTTATTTAATATTGTAGTATAGTTTATTTTATTTTTCATAATAAACATATTATAATTATTATATAGACACACTTGCTAGTAAATATATAGTTAATTACTAATAAATTTCTCCCTCAATGGCAATGACGACAAGAAAGAATAAAAAAAGAGCACTTGAGAATATATCTCAAATGCCCTTGTTTTTACCGCTTTATAGCTGTTTTTAAGTAGCTTCTGTTACTTCAATCGTTGATACAGCATAATCGTTAATCACGACTATACCCACTTCTTCGTAGATAACCCAACCGAGCCTAAGTTTCTTAGGATCATCAGCAGGCAATACGGAAATATCTTGTCGGATTGGGAAAGCTCCAACGGTATCAGGAGAGGCAACTAACAGAACAGTATCTGTTGCCATTCTTGAGCTAACGTGGAGATCTGCCGTCCAAAGGTGTCCATAAAGACCTGTGGTGATGATTTCTCTTTGGGTTGCTTCGTCATAGAAATCTTTACCAAACAAACGAATATCAGCAAAACGGTTTGCTTGCATAACAACTTTTGTGCAAACAAGATCATGCTGCTCAATTAGTCTATAAGCAGTGTTCAAAGAAGCAGTGCTTAAAGAACCAACGTTTGTTACTACTTGTGTACCAAGGGTATTAGCAGCAGCAATCAGAGCGTTAAAGATATTTGTATCTTCTTCTTTCTGAATAGCTTCTTTAGCCTTGATTTGCGCGCGGTCTACAATGTAGAATCTGCGAGCTTTGATTTCAGACAAACGAACAGTTGGGTTCGCAGCGATTTCAAAAGTAGGAACAAGAATTTCTTCGCCTTCTTGGATCTGATCTGGAACAGCGCCTCTACGACTAACGACATGAGCGATAGACGCAACATCTCGTTCGTATCGTGCAAGGGCACCTTGAGGAAGTTCGTCAACCATCAAAAGCTTACGACCAACGGCCTGATACTCTAACGAACGACGAATAGGCTCAACCATAGCTTGCGCTAAAGCGGTTCTTCCTTCGTCTGTTTGTAAAGCTTGAGCAATAACTTCTTGCTTTTCGGCATCGGTAAGATTTTTAGTCATAGACATTTTTCTTTCTCCTTCTATGATTGTTTTTGTTATTAAATGTTTATTTTTTAAAACTTTAATATCCTAAAAACAACTATAAAAATTTTAAATTAGATTTCCAGTTTAAACTGGATATAAGTGCCCAAGGAAGTTGAACCAGTTACAGCTGTACCAGGAACTCCACTTGGATAAGCGGAAGGAGCAACAACTACTGTTCCTATAACTTGAGCGCTAGTAGAAGCAACGTTAGTAAGTCTTGAATTAGCGCTTACATACAGAGGATTACCAACTGCATAGGTAATAGGCACAGCACCTGTTAAAACTTCATATTCAGTTGAAGCAAATTTGCCACCACTATGGTAGACTGTCATTTGCCCAGATGCCAGTGTTTCATTAAACGCATCTGAAACACGATTCTGTGTCCATTGGGTGCTTCCAGCAGCATTGATCGTTACTGCGGCTGAATAAGGGGTATGAGGATGAGCGGCAGCGGTTGGGGGTGTTGACGCAAGGGTATCAGCGGCAAGACCGATAGCTCTTTCGGCTGCTGCGCCAGTAGCTCCAGCAACAAATCCAGTAGCAGAAAGATCGACTACCATACCTTCCACGATTGCAGTACTCCAGTCAGGATCTACTGGGTAAAAGTCTGCAACAACATGATACAATTCAATTAAAGCCATTTTAAAACTCCTTTTTAATTACTGAACTTATCTATTAAAGACTTTACGAAGTTCAGCATTATTATCTTGTTCGGCTTGAACATTTTGTTTATCAAGACTAAATATGCTTTGAAGCTTATTTGTCAATTCGCTTTGAGCTTCTTTGATCGTAATGTTATTACGATTTTGAGCTTCCTTGTCGCTACTTGCTTGTCCTATAATTACGGGTTGTTCAATCCCGTCTGACGATGCAGCGAGTCCTTTTTTCTCAACAAACATGCCTTTTTCAAGATCATGTAGTTGATGAATTTTATAACTTTGCAATTCTGCGATTTTTTGAGAAAGACTATTAGCTGTAATCATATGATTAGCTAACATTCTTCCTGCAATTCTTATCGCTTCATTTGCATTGTCTTTTGGCTCTTTTTCGCTACTAGCGTTAGCACCGCGAAGCCCCGTTACATTCTCTTCTTTTTCAGGGGCAATTTCTTTATTATCTTTTTCGCCATCAATTCTTTCATCTTTTACAGGAATTGATGGAGTATCTTTGTCAGTTGGCTGTTCGCCAATACTTGCTTTTTCATCTCCCAAAAAACCATTTCCTGTTGCAGGAATTGTTCCTGGTTTAGGGTCTGCTTTAGGAACAGATCCAATACTTGCTTTTTCATCGCCTAGAAAACTTTGATCTCCAGCAGAATAAGGCTTAACATCTTCATCATCTTGTGGAGGTTTTCTTACAACTTTTTTTTCTTGAGCTTCAATGATACGGTCAGCTAAGTTAGATATCTGTTCTCTTGTTGAATGAGATGCCTTACCTTGTCCTCCGTCGCCACCTGTATATCTATTGTCGCCGCCTTCAAGACCTTGTTCTTTTTCGTGGCCCATAGGCTTGCTGCCAACAGGAATTTTGATCTTAGGTGCTTTGTCAGGATTTGCATCTGTTTCTTCTTTTCCCATTGTCGCTTTACCAGAATTAATTTCAGGAGAATCTACACCGTCTGAGAACTTGTCTTCATCTCCTATTGTTTTATTATCTTGAATTTTTCCTATATCAGGAGAATCTTGAGCATTTTGTTGAGTAATGTCTTTTTCGCCAGCTGTTTTATTTAAAACACTTAATACAGAATCAAGATCTAAACCAATTTCACCTGTTCTGCCTATATATCAATGTTTCATTTTATTAGATTCTTTCACAAACTTTTCCTCTTCGCTAGCTGTTAATGCTGTTCCAATCTCTCCTTGTTCGTCATCATTCCATTCATCTTGTCCTTCTTTAAATTCTTCATTTTCATCTACTATTTCATCTCCAACTTCTTCTGTTTCAACATCTTCTATTTCAATTCCTTCTTTTTCTTGAAGTTTTTCAACAACTTTTTCAGCAATATCTTCTATGATATCTTCTTTAATGTCATCAACAGTTCCCATCGCTTCTTCGCCTTCTTCTATTAAAGGACATTCTTCGACTTCTTCTGTTAAAGGACACACTTCGCCTTCTTCTGGAACTTCTGCAAATTCTACTTCTACAGCTTCTTCAGGATTTTCAAGTCCAAGCCCAAGTCCAAGTCCAAGTCCTTTACCATGTCCTTGACCTTGTCCTCTTAAGTCTTTGACTTCTTCGTCATTGGTAGATATTCCATCTGTTTCGTCTTCTACGCCTTCATCTGTTACATCACCATCAAAAGCAGGAGTATCAACATCAACATCTATAACAGCTTCAACATCTTCATCTGCTACGTCTTCAACGTCTTCAACGTCTTCAACTCCTTCAACACCTTCAACGCCTTCAACACCTTCAACGTCTTCTCCTAAAACCACATCTAAAACTTCTTCAAGTTCTTTAGCGGTTTCTTTTGGAAGTTCAATTGTTACTGTGTCATCATTAATGTCTTCAAATGGATCTACGTCTTCCATTCCAGTATCTTCCATTTCAACGTCATCTACTTGATCTACATTATCTTCAATTGTTTCTTCTAATTCTTCTGTAAATTCATCTTCAAATTGTGCATATTTCATTTTCATTGCTTCACAAATGCATGATGCTTCTTTGAGACCATATCCCATTCTAATATAGTCTTCTAAGCATTCTGAAGAAGCGTTTTTGTCGCTCCAAACTTCAGCAACTTTTATAGCTAATTTACTTGAATAAACATCAGCTTTCTTTAGAGAATTGCATACGCAATCATATAAAGGTTTTCCTTCGCAAGGTCCGCTTAAAGCAAGAGCGTTTAATCCATATCGTCTTGCCAATCGTTCACGACAAGATTCAATTGGGAATTTATCTCCGAACTGAGAAGCAAATACTTGCTTGTATTCATCAATAACAGATCCAGCTTTTTTACTGGCTGTTTTAATTGTTTGTAAAGTTCCAGCTTTTTTCATATGAAGAATATGATCAGCTTTTGTTTTTAAATCTGAATTATCAAATTGCTCTTCTGTAACCCCGATATCGCTTAAAGCCTTAACAAAAGCTTGTTTCATTCTGCTACAAGATGTGCATTCTGCATTTTTCTTAGTTTCCCATCGCCATTCAGCATAAACTTCTTCAGGTTTATCTTTGCGAACAGCATAAAGAACTTGATATTCTATTCCGCTATCAAGACAAGCTCTTTTTCCATTTCCAAGATTAACAGTATCTGTAGATCCTGTAATTGGACTAACTGATCCAATTGCTATGCCTTCTTTTTCTGCTTGCTTCATTGCTTTAGAATTAAGTTTAATCATTGTCGCAAATTTTATAGTAGCTTCTTTAATGCTAGCTTTCTTTGTCATTTTTGATTTGACAGATGCTGTTGCTAATTCTCCATCTGTTGGCATTTCAAATCCTTCACCTTCTAATACTTCATTTACTTCTTCTTCTTCATCTACATTGTCTTCAAGGAAATCTGCCCATTTTGTTACAGTAATATTGACTTTAAACTGCATTTCAGAACCGCAGTTGTTACATTTACCTTCGCCTTTAATGATATCTACATCATTAGAACCGCATACAACGCACATTGCGCCTGGAGGCTTAGGTGCAGCATTTTCAGCATCAACATCTACATCTACCATATCTGATTGTTCAAAACTTTCTACAGGAGCTTCACCTAAAGCATTAGCAGGAGGTTGTGGTAAGCTTGCGCCTGCGCCAGGAGCTTGTGAAAGTCCGCCTTGTCCGCCCATTTCTCCGCCAGCCAACTGTGCTTCTTTAACTAAGGATTGTCTCATAGCTTTTCTTGAAGCTCTTGCTCCTAATCCTTGTCGTCTTTTTAAACGCTCTATTTCAGTTTCTTCAAGGTTTTCTTGTTCGTTTTCTTTTTCTTTTTGTTCCATCAAAGCTAATGATTCTCTTTCTTCATTTGATAAAAATGAAGCATCTTTAGCTGTTGCTATAACAATATCTTGTTTGCTATCTAAATCAATATTTGTAATAACAACCTTTACCGTATCATCATTGATTAAATTGCTTGCATATTTTTGAACTTCTTGAATAAATAAATTTTGTTTTTTAGGATCTGCATTAATCTCGCTCAATGCAGCATGAATTTGATATATGCCATCTTCTGGACGATCAAGTTCTTTAACAGCACTTTCAAATTGAGCTTTCTTGCTCAATACAGTGCTATCTTCTTCTTTAGATGACATTTTTTCTTTAACCATAGATTCTACTTGGCTCATGGCTTGTTTGTCGCTTAAAACATAATTAACAGCATCAATCATGTTTTCAGCTTTCATGCCGCTGAGATTATCGCTCATACTGATAATTAAAGAATCTTTAGAATTGGGTCCTTCAATCGCTTCAGAAGCTAATTTGGAAAGATAAGTATACTTTTCTTTCTTTGCTTTTCTGTCGTCAAGCTTATGAGGGAACGAGTTAATCAAAAGCATATAAGCTGCTTTGTCATAATTCTTAGGGTTATCTGTAAAAGAAGAAGCAGCTTTTTGAATTTCTTTAGGAGTTTTCCCGAAACACGAAATACAATCAGCGATAGCTAACTCAGCAGCTTTGACCATATCTTTTACTGAAGATGCTCTTTTGTTTTGATCTGTGTTGCTGCCTTCTAACTGCTTTTCAGTAATAACATCTGGTTCAGTATATCCTGAATGAGAAAGGAAATTTTGTAATTGTTTTTCTGTTATTACATTATCTTGATCACAGCTTAAAACAGAGCCAATTCGTCTACTGGTTTCTGTCCATTGTTTTTCTGTAATTACTTCTGGAAAATCTCCCCAACGAGCAACAATACCGCTAGTAACATTATCAAGTTGCTTTTCTGTGATAACATCAAAAGACTCGGATCGTTTTTGAGGTGAAACACTAGTCGTTTGATTCACATCTCTTGGAGAATCAAGTTGTTTTTCTGTAATAATGTTCAAATCTTCATGTTGTCTTTCACCAGCTCCAGAAGCGTTTTCAAGTTGTTTTTCAGTAATTACATCTTGTTGTTCTGCTGTTTTGTCAAGCAATGAATCACCTTGACTAGTTTTAACGTTTTCCATATTAAATGGCTCCTTTTCAGAGATATTATTTAGGGCTTCTTTTTCTAACCCTGCTGAAGTTGTATGTAATTCTTTTATTAAGTTATGGATAGCTACTTTAAACTCCTCTTTTTTTTCTTCTTTTTTTGAAGAATATTTAGGTTTTGTTACAGATCCTAATCCATCTAGATCTTGATTAACAAGTGAAGGAGTAGATAAAGAAGATTGTTGTGGTTGTGGTTGTAGTTGTGGTTGTTGTTGTGGATTAGTTATTGCCGACTCATCAGTAATTGTTTGAACTCCTCCTACTACATTAGGAGAAGGTAATTGAGAATATCCCATTTCAACAAGTTCGTCTGTAATTGATTGAACATTTGCTAAAGCATCAACTAGATCACTTACATATTCCATAGAAATATGTTGTTTTTGTTGCATCATACTTTGAGCAACTCGTTCAATTTTATTCATAGCTTCTTTAAGATCTTCTATTTCTGTTTTCCCCGCTACTTTATTTATATTGCATGAACCTGTAGAGCAAGCTACTTTTGATAGAGAATTTATTTTTTTAGATATATCAGCTATTTTTTCAGACATACCTTGTTTATTAAGTATTTCTTGTACCAAACAATCATGACAAGCTGGATTAACAACAAAGCTATCTTCTATAAATTTAATTCCATAATTGTTTTCATATATTTGAGCTTCTTTGTGTGTTAATTCATTAGCTTCTTCTTTTGTGCATCCACAAATAGGACATTTATCTTCGTAGCCTTCTGCTTTAGTACTGCTATTGTGATATTGACAAGTTATGGCTCCACTAAATTTCTTGTTTTTGCGATCTCTAACATGTTCACAATATTCATCTGCTGTAGCAGCACAATGGTGACAAATTGAGCAGCAACTTGCTTCGACGCTGCAATTATGAACAGCTAAACTATTTGCAATATAACTAGCATCTTTTTCAATTGTTAAATCATAAACTTCTTCTTCAAAATTATCAATTAAATCTATTCCTTTAATTCTACAAGCAATATATTTTTTATTTTCAATTTCAAATATAAAATTATGGGTATTACTATAAGAAGCTGTATATCCATCTAGATGTTTAGCAACTTTTATAGAATTAAAAATTCTTGAAGAAGTAAATAAATTAATAAATAATGTATGTTCAATTGTTTTTATATCAACAAGGCTATTTTTATTAGGTTCTCTAATATTAGTTTGGATTCCTGAAGGACAATCTAATAAAATTAACATAGAACGAATGTCTTCAAGCAATTTTTTATTACAACTAGATATCTGGAAACCTCTAACATCATTTTTACAACTAGTATAATCTTTAACCATGCAGCCATCGGTATCAATATATCCTGCTAAAAATTCTTTAATTGCTTCTTTGCTAATGCTTTGTAAATTAATTCTTTTTGAATGAGCTCCATGTCCAATAATATTATCTATTTTTTTAGCTAATTTTCTATCATAAATGGTAATGTAATTTCCGTTGCGAGCATCAATAATATTTTCATTAATTGAATATGTAGTAAATTTAGATAAAATATTTTTAATCTTTTCAATTAAATTAATTTCATTTTTTCCAAAACAAAAACCAAATCCTTCTATTTTTCCTTTGTTGAATTTGATATAACCATCACCAGTAAAGGCTCCTAGTAAATAATAAAAATCTAAATCAAATTGATTATCTTGTGTTAATTTGTATCTAGATGGAATAAGTAAAAAATCTTCTAAAAATAAGTTTTTAGCTTCTCTAAAAATACAATCATATGGAACATTACGCCAATTTTTAGGATTTATTTTTCGTTGTTCTAAAATTTCGCTTTTACGAATAGATAAAATAGGATGGTCAAAGGTAAATAAAGGGCTTTCGGTTATGTTGCCTAAATCAAACTTTATTAGAGGAGTTCCTAAATAATCACTATGTATTTCTTTTACTTTGCATTTATTTCCTAAATGAGAAATAACTTCTTCTTCAACTCTAATGTCTGATATTTTCTTTTTTGAAAAATCAGACATTGTAATCTCAGAATCTCCAGACATAGCTCCCATACTGGTCCCATTTACATAGCCTTGCTCAATTCCTCTTACTAAATCTGGATATGCGACTCTGTCTACTCTTGCTACAATAAAAATTCCACCTTTTTTATTATCGTACCAAGAATGAACTACATTCCCGCGAGCTTTTTCTATATCTGAATTTTGGTGATTACAAAAAATTGGGACACCAATAAAAGAAGAATATGCTTTTTTAAGCTCTTTTTCAGAAAAAGCATCTCCATTATCATTAATTTCATCTTTCTTAATAGCAAATACTTTAACAAACAAATGTTCTGGATATTTTTTAACAGCTGATGCAATATCAAACCCATTTAAATCATCAGATTTTTCTATTGATGCTGTTTTTACAATTTTTAAATTATATTCATTCCAATTAGGCACATTTAGTGCTTCTATCAAAGTTTTCTGTTGACCTGCTTTTTTGTTAAATGACATTTTTTTTTCCTATTCGTTACAAAAAAAGCAATGTTATTATTGTAATAATAACCGTGGTTATCACGCTTATTTTTGCCGTTTTATTTAAATTTTTGTCCATTTCTGGATATGCTCCTAGTTGTACTAAAGATAAGGCCGTTGAAGGAACAACTACTCCAGCAAATACTGTAGATGGTATCATAGGAATAAACGCTAAAAAAGTAGCTATAAACAACATTATTAAATCCTCATTAGATTATACTTATCTTTTTTTTTCTAAAATAGCAAATAAAAATCCTTTATATATAAAAGATTTTTATATAAATCTTTTATATTTAATTATCTCTATTGATTGTACGAGTAGGAACAAGTCTTTTATGTTCTATTGTTTTTAAATTATTGTAATTAGCAAAGCGTTCCATATAATAATTATCATCTGACTTAGTCCATCTATCTAACATTTTTGTTGAAACATTATATTTTAATTTTTCTAATTCAGGAATAACATAATCACTATGTTCTTTAACAACTATTTTAAGTTCTGCCAAATCTTTTTCTAATGCTGCTATTTTATCATTTGCTGTAACAACAAACACACAAGCTGTTATTAAAGGCAAAATTAACATCAATAAAACGCTAACACTAATACCTGTTTGTTTAGAAATGATATTTGGCGATGCCTGGGTTTTGATTTTCGGTGACATTTATATCCGCCTTAAAAAAATAACATATTAATTATACTATATCTACTTAATAACTAAATATTTATAGATAATCCTTTTTTTTTTAAAAAAAATGCTTATGCTTTAACGTGTCTTGGTATTTTGACATTAGCTAAATCAACTGTATTGTATTCTTGTTGATTTTGAGGCATTGTCACCCCCCACATCTTGCTTGTATGACTTAAAGCAGACATGATGTTATTGAAATATTTACCGCTAGGAGCATAAACTTTTTTCCTTTCCCATTTAGGAGGATATTTTTTTATTCCTGCAAAAAATGATTTTTGTCCATGTTTTTGTACGGCAGGCCCAACAACAACAAAATAATCTGAATCTGTAGTATAGTCGTGCCCTTCCCATCGATAATAAGATCCAGGACCAATATCTTTATTAAACCTCTTTTTTAAGGGTAAAGATCTTTCGTGATAATGTTCTTTCCATCTGATTCCTCTGTCTTTAATTCTTTTTCTTTTTTGTCCTGTTGGCGGTTTAGGCTGTGTATATGATTTTGCTTCTATGTTTTTAGAATGTTTAGATAAATTAAACTTTTCATTATCCATTATTTTCTCCAGATCCAATTAACCATATATAACCTAAATCATTAGGTAATACTTGTTTTTTGACAATAACATTATCTTTTTCTAATAAACTATCTAAAGAAGCAATTTTGAGCAAAACATCATTTGTTTTACTTTTTTTTGTTCTTTGTTTCTTTTCTTCAGCAGCTTCTATAATGTTTTGATGTATAATGTTTTGAATGTCATTAATATTATTATTTAAAGCATCTTCTTTAAATCTTAAAATGCGCCAACCAACATTAGCTAACTTTTGATCCCTGCTTTGATCTTTTGTTTTAAGATCAAGTCTTTCGTGCCACATCGCTCCATCTGTTTCAATAGCAACTCCTATTTGAGGATATGCAAAATCTAAAACAAAAGGTTGTTGTTCACCCGCCATTTTTACTTGATATTGTCCATATAGTTGATATGGAGCGTCTAATAAGCTTAAAACTTTATACATTTTACTTTCTAAATTAGTTAATTTTATAAATGTTGGAGCAGGCATTTGAGTTTGTTCCGTAAGACTTTTGCCGCCTTTGCCTCTTTTACCAATTTTTAAATTAGAATTTATTTGTGGATCTCCACCAGCACCAGCTAATGCACCGACAGGCATGCCGCCTCCCATATCGCCACCAGGCATTGGCATACCGCCTCCCATATCACCACCAGGCATGCCGCCTCCCATATCACCACCAGGCATTGGCATACCGCCTCCCATATCACCACCAGGCATTGGCATACCGCCTCCCATAGGCATTGGCATACCGCCTCCTCCTATAGCTCCACCTGGTCCAACTAATAATTTTTCGTCTCTTAATCTTCTGGTTTCTTGATCATAATTAATATCAAATTCTTCTAATAATTTTTGAGAAGAAATAAGCCCTTTATCGTGTAACTGCATTAGTAACTGCAATTCATTAGAGTTATCTCTTAAGTTTAAATCATTCCATTTAACTTCGGGATAAAGATATATGGTTTCATTCATTTCTTCACTATCTTCTTGATCAACGAATCCCTGCATCATAGCTGTTGGTAAAAAGATATGATCTTCAATCCAATCAGCTAATTTAATTCTCCATCCTTCAAGTCGTCTAATCATCGTTTCAACACCAACTTGTGCAGAACTGTAACTGCTCATTTCGCCGTTGAGTAAGCTTTGATTGAGCATCAAACCATCAAGCATCTCTTTGCCAATTTGCTCTAATTCTGCTGTAATATTGTGTATCTTGCCAGAAGCTCCGTACCATTCAAGATCAAAAGCATGGTGAGTTACTATAGTTACATTAGGATCATTAGCGACTGCGGCTAATTGATCTGAAACATCTTGAATGTCATCAGCAGTTGCTGGTCTCTTTTCTTCTCCAACTTTAACAACTCTAATCGGTATAATAAGTCGTTCTGCCACAATCCAATTAGCTGTTATTAATTTAGTCTTATAAGCTAACGTAGTAAATAGTCTACGAATTAATGATGTTCCATATGCCCCATAAGGACTAGCGTTTTTGGCAATATGACTAGCACATCTATTAGAAAGAGGAATAGGAGATCCTGCCATAACCATATCTACTAATCTTGAAGGCAATCTATTAAAGATTTGTTTTGGTTCTTGTCTACTAACGATCATTCTTAATTCTTCATCAGGAACCAAAGAAATAACAGGTTCGCTAGCTAAAACGTTTTTTTGTACTTCAATCCAATCTGGATTTAATACAACCAATCTTCTAAATTTTCCACCTGGGTGGTTACAAACTTCGCCATCAGGCAAGACACCAGAACCATGACATTCTGGACAATCTATCTCTAGAAAAGGATAAACATCTCCTAACAAGAAGTATTCATGACTAATGGCTTTTATCCAATGGTTTAGTTTTAAATCTTTAACTAATTTCTCAAAATATTTTAAAATTGTTTTATTTTTACACTCAAGCTTGAATCCATTAATTGGAAATTCCGAATTGTGGACTGCAACTCTATTAACAACATAAGTATGAGTATCGTTAATTGTTAGATCATATACATCACCTTTATATTGTTGTGTTTTTATATTTAAAACTTTTCTTTTAATGAAATTTTTATTGCTAAAATTAGCTTCATAATTAATTGGAGTTAATAAATAATCTCCTTTTTTTAATTCCCAAACTTGTATCCAATTGACATCCCCATTCCTGTCAACTAATATTTTGTGGCCAGCTGTAGTTTTTAATGTTCCATTCTTAATTCCAGCAATTTTAATATGAAATAGATTTTCATCTGCTTTTCTTTTATGAATTTCTTCAACTTGATTACAACTGCCGTCATGACTCCTAACTAAATCGCCTTTTTTAATTGTGCTAATAGATTTTTGTTCTCCATCTGCCATTAAAACTTGAGAAGTAGGAGGGAAACAATAAAAATCTATGCCAGCAGCTACTTTAGGATCATTTTCATAATAAAATCTTGACCATTGATAAATTTCTCTCTTTTTGCTTGCGATTTGCCAGTTCTGAGGCGTGTGTAAAGGGCTAAAGAACATTGGCTGAGTGTGTATTGTATTTGCAGCTGATCCTGCAAATTGAGCAGCTTTAGTAATAGGAATATTTACTCTAGAGCTGTTAGAATATTGTCTTGCATTATCATGGATATTTTGAGAACCAGGTGTCTCTGTTAATGATGTCGCAACAAGGCGTCTTTTTCTATCCAAGGCTTCTTTATTTTGATTAATACTTATCGCCATTATTTTCCTTTTACAATAAAATAAATATAATTACATTTAATTTACAGCTAAATCGTTCATTGTATCTTCTATATTTAAATTATCGTCATTTTCAGAAAATTCATCGCTAGATTCTACTTGCATATCTAAATAGGCATCGCTGTTTCCTGCAAGTTGTTTAAACTCATCTGATTCATATGTTTTTGATTCTTTATCATCTTTGTTTATGTTTTTCTTTTTTGATTTATTGAGTTTAATAAATTTATTCGTTTTGCTATCAAAAATGACATTTGATCCAGATAATACAGCATTATCATGGATTAATGGTCCATTCGTATTACTCCAAGGATTGTATTGTTTTCCTTTTTGATCAGGAGCTTTGATATGAGGATTATTTGTTATTGCGTTTTGATTATAATCAGCACCGCAATTAGGACATTTGCCATCATCTGGAGGAGTTGCTGATAGCTCAGAACCACACATTCGACATACTACGGTAGGTTTGATGTCTTTCTGTGGATCTAGCCATTTAGAGCCTCTGGGAGCTCTTTCTGTGTATTGAAATGGATCTTTTAGAGGAGCTAGTTGTGCTTCTTTTAAACTATTTTTTTTTTTAGAAGAAACTTTAGCAAATTCTGATTTTTGCCAATTAAAAGGATCTCCAGACGTTACCGGACCGAAGCCTTTATTTTCGCCTTCAGTTTTTCTCATATGCTCTAATCTAGCTTCTATTACTCCGTATTCAGGAAGACGAGGTTTTCTTAGTTGTCCTGGTTTAAGCTGATAATTGTTTTCTTCTGGAATCCATTTGTCAACTTCGAATCTCTTTTGAATATAGCCTCCAACCCAATCTCCATTATCATCTCGATAAGGGCGGCTATACTTGTCCATGATATTACCACGCCAAACTGTTTCCCAATCGATATCCCAAGCATCATCAACAACTAAACCAAATCCTGTATTTCTATTAACAGTAGTCCAATCTGATACAGGTTGTCTTAAAAACGGATCTATACGTTTTTCTGATGGCCCATACATAATCATATCATGAGCTGTTTGTAATTCAGCTGTTTTTTTCATATTATAAGAAGCTTTTGTAACTTTATTATGTCCATTGACAGAAGCCATTTTTTTAATTTGTTTATTAATGTCATTTACAAAGCTAACTATTTCTTGTTCTTTAAATGGAGCAAAAATAACTTTATCGTTTTCTGGTTGCTCTTCTTTAGCAGATCCAGGTAAAATATCAAAAATTTCCATTGCTATTTTTAACCTTTCTTGATCATTTGTTTGATTAAGATAAAACCTTTGTATTCCCCCTTTAACAACTTCAAGAGGATCAACAAGTTCATTAACATTTTCGTCTAATTGCATTTCTTCTCCAACAATACGAGACAGATTTTGTATTGCTTGTTCTGGTTGAAGAGAAAGCAACCAATCTTTTAATTCTGCTCCATCTTTAAAGTTTGTATCAACAATGTCAGAAAGTTCTTCTTCTTCAAAGCCAACGCTATCTAAAGGATTCATTATTTCTTCTTGTTGTCTTTCTTCAAATTGAGATTGTTTTTTTAAATTAAATTTATTTACTTGAGCCGTAGGACCTATACTTAAAGGTTCTTGAATTTGTACAGTGTTTTCTATAATATCTGTTTGCACATTAGAAAATTCATTAATTTGCTGAGCTAGCTCTTCAGTATCTTGTGCAGATATATCTAATCCAGATAACCATTCCAATTGCTGTTCTGGTGTCATATAAACAAAATTTACAGGTAGTTGTAGTCCAACTGACTGCATTTGAGTTATAAGATTGTTCATATTTTCATTTTGTGATATTATATGTTTTTTGCTTTTCATTACTTTAGCCTTTAAATAAATTATTTATTGCGTCATTGATCGTTTTAGGTTTTGCAACCTTTTCCCATAAACCATCTTTTTCTTTTATGGTTCTTGCTTCTTCTGCAACTTTTTCTCCATGAGTTTTTTTTGGAACTCTTTCAAATTCTTCTGTATCAAAAATGCTTATATTGTTTTGAGAAATTTGATAATTAGAGCCCTTAAAAGATGCTTTATTAAGAACAGTAGAATCTTTTCTTGTATCTGTACTATCAAGTGCGTTTACCATTTGATTTAATTGTTTTTCTTTAGTTTCATCGCGTTTGTTTTTAAGGGCTTCTTTTGCAAGATGAGTTTTTTGTTTATTATCTTGAGATTCTTTTAACTCTTTAAGGGTGTTTGTGTTCCAAATGCTATTAGATGTTTCTGATCCTAAATGTTTATTGGGACCACCCATATCAGAAATTACACCTGACTTTGCTGACATAACTTTTTTGCCTCTAAAAACCATATTTTTATCATCTAATTTTTTACATGGTTGTAATTTTGTTGCAACTTTTGAACTTTTATCTTCTTGAATTTCTTTTTTAACATTATTTGCATTTAAAGCATCATTTAAAATGTTTAATTGTCTTTCACCAGATACTCTTTGTATCATTATTTTTTCTCCGTCATATCAGCTAAAGATTTAGCTAATTTATATATGCTTTCTTGTATCAACTCTTTATGAGAAGCTATTTTTTGTTTTTTAGGTTTTCTTTTTGGACCAATAGAATTTCCTGTATATATCTCATCTAGCTCATCTACAGGAACATTTTCATCTTCTGACTCATCTATAGGCTTCATTGATGACAATTTCATTTCTATTTTTTTATTCTTTTTTTCACCTTCTAAAAAAGATAATCCAAATTTAGTTTGTAATTCTTGAACAATTGCATCAAAATCTTTAGAAGAAAGCTTTTGTTTAGAACCATAATATCTATCAGGAATAATAATAGTTACTTCTCTTTGTCCTCCAGGATATAGCTTTTCTGTAACAAATTCATCTTCAAATTCATTTAGTCTTCTTGGAGGATAACCAAAAGATTCTAATTTTGCAAAAATATACTCTGTCAAATCAGGTAAAGTTTCTTCTCCTCCTTCTTTGTTAGAATCTAAAAAAGAAGAAAAAGAGGAAGAATCAGGAGAATCTATATTCTCCTGTTCAATCCCTGTTTGTTCAATAGTATTAACTGGATCTTCTGATTCTGTTTCTTTAGCTTTTTCTCTTAACATATCTTCATTAAGAATATTATGGCCTTGATTTAGTTGTTTTTGAGCGACAACTTCTTCATTTCCAAAATCTAAATATGGCTCTTGAGAATCAAAAGATTGCAATTTCATCTCTCGTTTTGTTCCTCTTGGAACTATTTTCATTTCCTTTTTCCTTTTTCCTTTTTACAATCAATGCCCCTAGGGGACGAACTTATTTTTCAAAAGAAATTATAAATGATTAACTTCCAGCAAGCATTGCTTCAACATAAGCTTCTGGATATAGATTACGCCAATAATCTTTTAACCATGCTTTTGTTTCTGAGTTTAATTTAGCAACTTTAACGAATTGTGCAGAGGAAGCTTTTTTTTCTTCTTTTTCTTCTTTTTCTTCAACCTTTACTTCAACTTCTTCTTTGTCTTCTTTGTCTTCTTTATCTTCTTCTTCAGCTACTTTTACGGCTACAACTTCTTCAGCTACTTTTTCTTCAACAACTTCTTCGGCTACTTTTTCTTTAACAACATCTTCTACAGTCTCTTCTACACTTGCTTCTTCTGAAGAAGCTTGCTTAGTCATGTCATTTTTTGATAGAACCTTTTTAACAAAAGAATCAAAAGTTCCAGAGCTTAAATTGATTTTGTTTGAACTAAACTTAATTGTCATTTTCTTTCTCCTAGTTGTAAATATAATATGATCTTTCCTAAAGACCGTTCCATTCATTACTTTTATGTTTTTTATTTAAAATCCTTTGTTTTTATTATTGTTAAAGTATCTTAAGAGACTTAAGATACGCAATGATCCTATCAGGACCTACAGCTTTTCCAAATATAGGAGCTCCATTCTCATTCCAGGTATTTCTGATAAAATCTTCTTGTTGTTTAGATGCAGACTGTGCGCCTTGTTCTTGAGGAGGCATCATTTCTCCTTCTGGAACAGTTCCAGGACCAACAACTCCTTGTTGTTCTTGTTGCTCTTGTTGTTCTTGTTGTTCTTGTTGTTCTTGTGGTTGAGTTGTTGCTTCTTGTTGCTGCATTCCAGAAATTGCTCCATTTACATCTGTTATAAGAGCAGATAACGCTTGTAATGCATTGCCTCTATAGTTTTGATCAAACTTTTGAATAGCTTGAATAACCATTGGAGCCATGCTTTTTAATTGAGGCGAACTGCTTTTTGCTATAAATTGAGCCAATTCATTTTTTTCTTGAGTAAGTTCTTGTACATACTGTCTAAATAAGCCAAGGCTTTCTTGTCTTGCCATTGGTTCTGCTACTGTTTGAAATAAATTTTTTATATCAACATTTAATTTTGTTGCATTATCAACCAATCTTTTAGTTCTATCTAAGAAATTTTGAAATTCACCTTTTGGACTTTTACTTCTCATCCAATCTGTCATTCGTCTTGGATCAAGCATCTTTCTACCGAATTGAGCTTCTTTAAATAATTCTTCTGCGGCTATAGACAGTTGTTGAGCTTCTTTTTTATATCCAGAAGTTAATAATTGTTCTGCTATTTTAAGTAATTGAGTTCCATTTTCTGTATAGTTTTCTATATGTTTTTGTTTATTTGATTCAATTGAACTAAAAACTGCTATTTCGATTGGAGCACCAGTTTCTAATTTATTATTAACCTCTTTATGAAATTTTTCTTTTTCAAGTTTAATTAGATTTAAAGTATTAGCATTTGCTGTTTTAAGTTCTATATTATTTTGTTTAGCATATTTATTCCAATCAGTATCATCATTATTAATAGAATCTACATATTCTCCTTGACATTCCATCCAAACTTCTTGCGCAGACAAATCTGGCTTTGAAGCTCTTTTAATTCTATAACAATTTTTCCAACAACGATCATTTCTGATCCAATATCCTTGTACTCCTAAATATTGTGCTGTTTTAATGTTTTTTATACTCGCAGCTATAACGTCAATAGCACAAGCTTCTTTAGTCATATTTTGATCATCTAGCTTTTCAGCTAAAACTACTAATTCTTTAATCATATTTTGCATGACTGCTCCTTATTTACCTTATAGAAACAATAAATTTTTTATTGAAATCTTCTCCAGTAAAATTTAATCCGTTTATATTTGTTATAATAAATGCTCTGATTGCATCAATAGTTTGATCAAAAGTCACTAATATCGTATTGTGAGTAGTTTTTGCATAAAAAGTCCCATGCGGTTCTACTTTTCGGTTTACGCCTGTTCCTTTTTTAGTAACATAATTAATATTAATTGTTTTATTGTTATCAATAGCCCAATCAATAGCATCAAATTTATTGTTAAATAAAGGTGCTTTTTCAGTTTCTTCTACTTTTTCGACATCTAAAGGCTGTTCTGTTATAGGAGATCCTTCTGGAACAATTTCATCTCCAATTTCTATATCATCTTCTAATATAGAATGTATATCTTCTTCTTTAATAACAGGAAGGTTATTATTATCTTTATCAATTAATAAACTATTTTCTTTATCTTCTTCTAAAAGTTGAGCAAAAACAAGTTTATCATATTGTTCAGTTATAATTATCTTCATTCTAATAAATAATCTAAAAAAGTTGCATTATCCTCTATTTTTATAAAATTTAATAACTGCCATTTGTTTTTCGTTTTTGATTGAATCAAGTTCTTTTATTGAAATAGAATCTCCCTCTTTAATATCATTAGATACAAAATAATCTTCATTTGCTTCTATCGCAAAAAGACAATATTTTTCGCTTCCCACTGTGCTTTTTGATAGTGGTTTAATTCTATCTATTTTTATTATTGTTTTATCTTCAGAAACAAAAGCAATATCTAATGGAATATAAGTATTTAATCCCCAAAAATTAAGTTTTTGAGAGTATTTAAATTCAAAAAGCATTCCGCAATTATCGTTTAGACTTTTGCGGAACATGAGTCCTTTTTGTAATTCATCAGGCGTTTGTGCTATTTCTACTTTTAACATTTTATGTTATCATTACTTGAAAAGAATTTCTTTCTAAATTATATAAAACACTTTCTACTTCTTTATCAGGAACATCTAATTCAATTCCATCATCTATTTCTTGAATTATTTCTATATCAGTATTGTTATAATTATAATATTGTTGAATCCATTTTCTAACCATTTCTCTATTTTGGTTGTTTTTAATTTGATATCCAAATATATCAATTATTGTAGGAACTTTTCTTTGTCTTTTTTTGTCAAATATCATATTGACAAGATCTAGTTTACCACCTTCAAAATGCAACATTTCTTTTGATACAGGATCAAACCAAAATAAAGTTTTTATGATTTTTTCCTTTTCAGTAATTGTTTCTTGTTTATCTAGAATAATAATTTTCATATTGGATTATAAAACCCTATTCCACCAAGATAATTCATTTTTATTGTTAGATTGTTTAATTGATCTGGATTTTACATTTAATAAAGCTTCTATATAAGAAATATCTTTATGATTAGATTTGGCTTTAGCAAAAGAAGATCTATCATCCCCTAAAATAATAGTTTTAATAACACTACCCCCTTTATCTGTAATTTCAACTTTATTTCCTAAATCTTTTACAAGCCCTTCTTTTTGCATGATTTTAACGTCTTCCTGCGATATTGTTACAGGTCTTCTATATATATGATTACTTACTTTATTATTAATGTCTTTCCATATATTAAAAAGCATATCAGCAGAAGAACTGCTCACTTTATTATGATTCTGTCTTTTAATACCTTCGTGATCTAAAGTATCTAATAAAAAATCTAATATTGATTGTTGATATCTTATTATGTGATGTTTGTTCATAATTAATTATCTCATTAAAAGACTTCTACTTGGATATGGGCTTTCAGCGCCTCTGTCTGCCCATGCAAACGGTTCGTTCCTAATTTCGCGCCAGTAAAATCCCTCACCGACTCGTCCATCGTTGTTATAATTCTCTAACCCCTGCTCATAACGTCTTTGTTTTTTAATATCTCTATCTCTTCCTCTAATTTCAGATTGGATATCATCCCAGGCAAAGTTTCTTTCTAACATTGGTAAATCTAAATTACCCCATGGTCCTTGTATGCCTTTAGCTGTTTTAATTTGTAATTTATTTGTTTCTATTCTTCCTTTTAAAGCAAATTTTAATAATTTTCTTATATAAAATAAATTACAAATTACTCTATGAATCCAATCTAATGCTATTTTAAAACTAGGAAACGTTTTAATAACATCTTTCTCAAAATGATAAATATCTTTATTTAAAGCTTCTTTAGATTCTTTGATACAACTTTCTCTTATTGCTTGACCAACATGAGGAGTATAATCGTCTAAAACAAAAAGAGAAAACCGTAACATTCCTCTTAAAGAAGATGTAAATAAATTAGCACTTTTTATATCTAGGGCATATTGTTCTTTATTTAGTGGCAACAATAATAAATCTAAACCATCAGCTAAAACATCTATTAATAATTGTACATTTTCACATATGTTTTGATTTAACATAGAAATTTTGTTATTTAATGAGATTTTAGTTTTTTTATTATTTAGATCCATAGATATACAGTGCTTATTATCTATTAAATCAATATTATATATAGCTAATTCTTTTTTCAAAATTTCCCAAGTGCTATGCATTTATTCTACTTCTTCATTATTTTTTCTAGAAATAATAGGATGTTCTAATACTCTTTGTTGTTCTTGTTCTTTATCAACAAAAAACAAATCTTTTTTTTGTTTTTTGTCTATGTCAATCATTAAATCATCAGCTTCAGTGTCTGAAGCTTTCTTCTCTTCTTTTATATTTCCTGTTGGTTGAATTGTTTTTTGTTTTTTTGGCAATTTAATTTTTTTTAGAGCTTTTTTAAGAATTCTTTTTTTAGAAGATATTTTTTTCTTTTTATTTTTTTTTGTTTTGATATTGGAAGAAATTTCTTTTTTCTCTTCTATAAAATCAACATCCTTTGTTTGTACTTCTTCTTGGATAGATGCATTAATGTTTTTCATAGCTAATTTAGCACTATCTGATTTGTCTAAAAGAGTATTTTGTTCTGGATCCCAAGATTGCATAATAGTTTCACTAGTTTCTTCTTGTTTCTCTTTAATGATAATAGCATCTTTTTTAACTTTAACTTTGTTAATTTTAGCTTTTATTTCCTTTTTTTTCAATTTTATTTTTTTTACAATAGGAACTTCTTCTTCTTTCTCTTCCATTATGATTAATATCTTCTTGTCAATAGCCAATTGTATTGAGGGCATTGCAAGATCTTTTTCAGAAATCATAAGTGCAGCATTTGCTTTTAATGGCGTTTGATTAAAAGGCAACAACAGCTCTCCTTTAAAATTTTCAGCTACTTTAATCATCTTAAGCATATTATTAAATCCCTTTCTGTTTATGACGAACTTTATTAAATACGTTTTTATATTTTTGCATATTGTGAGGACCTATAGGATCGCTTTTTTGAGGCTCAGATAGCTCTCTTGTTACTATATTCTCCTCGCTTAAAGGTGATGAAGGATCAAAAAATGTTCCATTATTAGTACCTTCTCCTATAGGAGAGTCCATAAACATATGATCGGAATAAGGAATGTCTGTGTGTCGTTGTTTTTCATATTGATCTTTACTAGAAAAACCAGATGGAGTCCCTTCTCCTCTAAATCGCGTTCCTAATCCTCCTCCTGTTTCTTCATCAGCTGGTCTAACTAAAACAGCATCCATGCCTTGTCCGTCACCAACATTCCATTGTTTTTTATAAGGATCTTGATAGTCCATTTGAAAAGCAGTAGGCATGCCCCCATCTCTTTTAGCTATTTTAAAAAAAGTATAATGACAATTGCTACAATTATGCATAGCTGATTTGTAATTGCAACAATGCCCGCAACTTAAACATATAAAATTTAAGTTTTCATGCATTTTTTTATAATTATTATATGGATTTGTCATATTTAATATTTTTAAAGTTTATCTACTTCTTCTTGTATTTCTTCTTCTAATTCTTCTTCTTGTTTTCTAGCTTGTGTGTTTGATTCTTCATATCTTAGTTCTTCGTCCCATTCTGCATCTGTAAATTCTTCTTCATTGCGTTGTACTTGAGATAAAATGTATATTTTGTCATTATTAATATCAACAATCATTTGTTTTTCTTTTTGTGTTAATGCTCTATTTTCATAATTAGCTGTTTTATAAATATGATATAACATAGCATCTGCATTAGATAAATTTTGCATAACATTGCTAGATTGTTTTTTAATAGAAGGATTTGCCTTTTCAAAAGCTTTTCTATCTCCATCATAATTTGACAATAATTGACTTGGTTGTACATTATTCGTAATAACAGTTTTTTCAATAGTTAATTGATCACCAATATATTTATCCCAAAAAGAAGTATCTCTTTCTGCTTTTCCTTCATTATTAGCTTTATTAAATGCTTTTGCTCTTTTTTGTTCATGTTCTACAGCAAAGTCCATTAAAGGTTTAGCCTCTTCATCTGAAATTCTTAATTGATTTAATGTTTTTGTTGCTTTATCTAATTGGGCTTCTAAAATAGGATTACTATCATTGTACTTTCGCACTGAATCTAATTGAGTTTCTAGAATTTGATCATTAGGAAGATCTTTTCGATCTTGCTTTAGCAACCACTCTACATTACCAGTATTATCATCAGCTTCTGTCTTAAATTTTTTTCTATCGTCAATAAGTCTTTTTTCTTCTATACTAATACTGGTTTTAGCTTGTTTTGATAAATTCCACTTATTTTTAATCATAATTTAATTTCCTTGACTTTAAAACGTGTGTATATATATTTTAATTTACTTAAAAACTGTTTTTTTCCCTTTTATATTTTCATACAAATTTGTTATTACTTAAGGGCATTGGCCATGGTCTTCTTTCTTCTAGTCTTCTTGCAACTTCTCCTCCAGCTCCCGTTCCAAGGGGAACACCTTGCATAGACATCCAAACTTGTTGTGATGCGCTGTGCAAATTGCCCATATTAACAAGCTTACCAGTTGGTAATTTCTGTCTTACAGCAGCCATAGTATTATATGCAGCACCAGCTAAAGCATCAACTAAATCGTCTGTAACCACTTCTCCTTCTCTTCTAGGATATACTCTATATCCTTGTGCTGTATATTTTTGTTGCAAATGTATCATTTCATTATAAAGCAAAATATTATGAGGTATTATTATTTTATCACCTACAATTAAATTATATAAATTATCATAAATTTGTACTTTATATTTAGGAATATAAGGAGTACACTTGGCAACAAGTCCATTTTTCTTTAAAGTTTGTATTGCTTCATGGCTATTCCATTGATCATATGTAATTAAGCCGAAATGATATCTTCTTTTTAATTCAACAACATATTGAGTAATTTTTTCCAATTGTAATGGATTTCCAGGAGTAGGATGCCAATATTTCATAAAATCAATAATTAAACGAAAATCTGTTTTTTTTGTTTCTTTGTTTAAAAAGGTTTCTTTATGTAAAATAACAAGAGCATAATTATGGCTTGTTCTTGCTGGATCTAAATGAGCAAAATAAACAATACCAGGTTTTCCGAGCTGATTTTCTTTAATATTAAAAGAAAAGCACTTATCTACAGAATCTTTAGGAAAGAAGTTATGTCCAGCTGTCCCTGAAAATTTTGCTCCAAATTCCATAGAAAACGCTTCATCAGAAAAAGAACTATTTGCTTCTCTTAAGCTTTTTTCTGTATATTTAGGAGAAACAATCCAGGTTGGAAGTCTACAAGATAATCTTTCTGCCACTTTTGAATCATTACTAAACAATTTCCAAAATATACCTTCTTGGCCTCTTGGAGAAGAAATGCTAATGATTTTACTGTCATAAACTAATTTTGATATTTGTTTACCTTGTTCATCTAAAACGAAATTGTTATCTTTATCTTTAACATAAACACTTCTAACATAAGTGTTTAATGATGGAGATAAAGCTTCATAAATTCTCTCTCCCGACGAAGAACTTCCTGTTTGTTTATATGAAGCAACTTCATCAAGGATAAGCACAAAAACACCTTTACCCAAAAGAGAATCAGAGTTGCTATGTCCTACTTCTAAAACAATAGATCCTTTTTTAGTCGGTAATTTTTTAGCTTTAAATTTTTTATTATCTTCTTTGTCTTTAGGTGTTAACAAATAAACAGCACTACCATCTATGCCTTCTTTGACAAATTTATCTTCAAAATAAGGACTATATAGTAACTTTTCCTTCATTTCTTTAAACGCTAATCCTGCTTGATCTCTTGCCGTTGCTATTGTTAAAATAGTAATTGCATTAGCAGAAGAAATGTTATATATCGCATAAGGATCTCCTCCTTCACATTCTAACAATCGCATTGCTTCATATAAAGCAATAATAGATGAGAGAAAATCCTTACCACTACGTCTTCCCCAAACTAATACTAATTCTCTAAAAATAGTATTATTATAATATTTATCAAGAACATTGCCTTTATCTTCTGAAGTTAATCCCCATTCTTTACATAATTGTATTTCTTCTTCTGTTAGTGTTAAATTTTCATTACCAATAGAACCTCGATAAAAAGCTTTAAGCATTATTTGTTGCGCAGGATACAAAAGAACAGGATTACTTAAAAGAGGAAGCCCTAAATATTTTTTACTATTACAAAAAGTTATAATATCTGGAATAAAAATATTAGTTTTAGTAGAGCTTAACGCAATATCGTTTTTAAGATCATCTACTAGGCTTTTCATTGATTTAAATTTTTTTCTTGGCATATCTCTTTTATTCTTCAATAATAGGGTGAGCTTGAACGTGCTTTAATAAATTATTATACATAATACTTGATAAACGATCATTTTGATAATCATTAATATAAATATAATTATAAGCACTCAAAAGCATAGCAGACATTGTTGTGCCTGATGGATCTAGCACATTGCTTCCAATGTTTGTTATATAATCTTGTGATTGCAATAATCTTAACATGGCTTCATAAGAAGCTTCTTTACCTGATGCCAAGTTAGCAACTATTAAATTATACTCTGCTCGTGTTACCATAATATCTTATGTATAAATAATTTGATTAAAATCTCGTGACGACGTTGTTAGTAAATTTGTTTTTTGAGTTAATCTAAAATAATATACTGTTCCTCTCGTTAAATATTCATTCTGTGTACTAGTGTATCTAATTTTTCTTCCAGCATAACTAGAACTAATTCCTTTTATTGGAAGCGGAGCAAATAATCCTTTTACTTTTTCATATTCCCAATATTCTTTATCTGATTCACTATCTATTATTTGTATAATATTAGAAAAAGATGAATCTGTTGCTATTGTTAATATAAAATTATAAAATTGTGATTCATTATCAGAGTCGTCTACAATTAATTCTTCAAAAATCCAAGAACCTTCATTATATAAATATAAATCTAAAATATCTAAATCTGTCATACTATTCTCTGTTAATAATCTACTCATTTTATAGTTATAAAATGATAAGAAATCATTTATAGAAACATTTCTTATGTTTATACCATTTATATCTTTTCTAAATCTGTTTAAAAACATATCTATTAAACTTGTAATAGAATCTCCAAAAATTGTTTGCCTTTTTTCTACATTATTAAAAGCAGCTAATTGGGTAGAAGACATAAATAAATCAACATTTACAGGGACACTGTTGCTTTCTAAAATTGCATTATTAATAGCTATAAATTCATTTTCTCTTTTTACATAGTATGCAACTGCTTTTGCCAATTCTATACTTGAGTTAAACCATTCATCTTGTTCATTCGTTGCGTCTTCATATTCTTCTTGTCCTCTAAATACAACAGGCACAAGAGGATCACCAAAAAAACCAATAGTCCAGTTGGCAAATGGACATGCATATAAAAAAGCTTCTCCTAAAACGGCTCCATTCAATAAAGCATTAAAAAATGGAGAAGGTCTTAAGTATCCATCAATAGTTGGATCTGACAAAGCTCCAGCAGAACATACATATTCGTTTGTAAGAGCATTAACAGCCCAATAACCATCATCGATACTTCTAAGCGTTTTTCCTCCTTCAGCGTCAGCATTATACAGGAAAAATCTTGCGCTATCTGTAACCCTGAAAAAAGAATCATCTGTTATTTCTGTTCCCCATCCCCAATAAAATGAATCATGCTGCAAAAAAGGTAAAACAGTATCTATATAAGGATCAATAAAAATAGTAGAACATGTTTTTAAATTTAATAAAGGTAATGTATTGCATATGAAATCAGTCAAATCATTATTATAATCATCATAACCACTTTTATGAATAGAAGAGTAGGGGTCTATAAAAAATCTTCCATTAGCTTGCAATTGATTTCTAAAGTTTTTTGCATTGTTTATCAAGTCAAGAGATTGTTGTAAAGAAGGAGTATCTATTCTTGCTGTAATTAATGATTTTGTTGTATTGTTCTCTATTTCTTCATAAGGTTGATATTCTTGTTTATCATATAGCGAATTGAATTTTTTTTTGGAATAGTCAGTATGTAAACTAGCTAATCTAGATGTAGAAGAAATAATATCTTCTCCATCTCTAAATCCTCCAACAACATTATATCCCAAAACAATAACAAACACATCATAGCTGACAGCAGAAATATACGTTTTTATTGGAGTTTCAACTTGAGTTTTAAAATCATTATATGATGATATGATTTCTTGGTCGCTACAGGGAATAGAAAGTTTATGAGAATCATCTAGATTATGAAGATCTAAATATTGATCAGCAAAATTTTCGCTGTCTGCATCCCCTTGACGAAAAACTATTAATGTTTTTTGTCGTAAAATGTTATAATTTTGTATATTCAAAGCAAATATCCATTAATAGATAGCATAGTTGATTATTCTTTAATATCGACAAATAAGGATAATTCCTCTTTATTTACAATATATAAAAAGAAAGAATAAGCTTAATAGTATAGCTTATTCTTTCTTTTTGTTTATATCTATTGTTTGTTATTAAATGCCTGTGCTTCCAAATCCTCCTCCCCTGTCCTCAGAAGTTTCTTGCTCATTAAAATCTTGAATAAGCTCTATATTCGCTTGTTCTATTTTATTTAGTACTCCCTGTGCTATTCTATCTCCACTTTTAACAATAAAATGATCTTCTCCTAAATTGTGCAAGATAACCATAATTTCATTGCGATAATCACAATCGACAGTTCCAGGGCTATTTGTAATCGTAATCCCCTTTTTGGCGGCTAGGCCGCTTCTAGGTCTTATTTGCAACTCATATCCTTCTGGTATAACAGCTGCTATACCTGTTGGAACAATCGCTCTACCGCCTGGTGGGATAACAATAACATTCTTTACAATATGATCATTTTCTATTAAATAACTATCTATAAATCTTTTATGCGATTCATCCACTACAGCATGTAAATCAAATCCAGCAGATCCTGGTGTTTGATATTTAGGCAAAACAGCATCTTCTCTTACGAATTTCATTTTCATCTTTAATCCCATAAAACAACTTCCTTTCATTAATCATAAATTAAGAACATTTTGTCCATCCGCAATTTTGACATATGACACAGCCTTGTTCTCTCACCAAGCTGTTCATTTTGCATTCCATACAAGTCTCTCCTGACACTTTTGTCCCATCAACTATATATCTCTTTAATGTTCGGGCAATAGCCTTAGAAAGGCTTTGTAGGTCTCCATCGATTTTTTCAAGTTGATGAACTACAAAAGAGATATCAGCGCCATGCCTCAAAGAGATAGATATCATTCTAGTCAAAGCTTCTTCCTCTTCTGTTGAATGCTCTGCCAATGATTCTATTGATTCTCCATTTTTAGAAAATAGAAGATATTTTCCTCGTTTGATTTTAGCCGTAATACCATATTTCCCTTTTTGGATGTGCCCATTTTTGCCAGCAAAAACCTCATAAGGTTCATTAGCTAATAATCCAACAACAACAAAATAGGCTTCTCCTTTAACTTTTACATGATAGATATGACTTGGCAGTTCTTTTGGCCTTTTAATCGCATGAGTTTTTTTAATAGATCCGGTTTCGCTGCTAGCTCTTGTTGGTCTTTTGCAATCAATGCAATCTTCTTCTGGTTTTTCTTTTTTAGCTTTATCTTTTGTGTCAATCATGACGCCTGTTCTCGAATTGGCACGATAAACTGTCATTCCTTTACAACCACTTTTCCACGCTTTGGTGTAAATTTGTGAAACAAGTTCTTTAGAAGCTGATTCAGGCAAGTTTATGGTTGAAGATATTGAGTGGTCAATGTGCTGAGTCGCTATCGCTTGAAGTCTAACTCTATGTTCCCAGTTGATATCTTTTGCACAATTGTTAGCCCAAGGAGATTTTTGTATATCTGTTTCTCCTGTTACTGCCATCCAATCCGCAAGCTTAGGATGATAGACATCAAATTCTTGCCAAGCATCTCCTAGCTGATCTACAAAATCTACTCTAGCTTCTTTATCGTTAGGATTAATTTTTTTACGTCTGCTATAACTCATTTTAAATAATGGCTCGATACCAGATGTTGTTTGTGTAAGCAAACTTACACTACCTGCTGGGGCGGTAGTTAGACATGCTATATTTCGTCTGCCATATTTCTGCATATCATTCCAAAGGTCTATGTCTTCTTCTTTAATCCGATTTAAAAATGGATTGTCCTTTTCAAGCTCAGTATCAAATACGGGGAAAGCTCCAAGTTCTTTAGCTAATTCTACTGAGCCGCGATAGGCTCCTAATTTTAAAGACTTATAAATTTGGCCTACTGCTTCAATGCCTTCTTCTGATCCATAAGAAATGTTTGATGCGGCTAGTGCATCAGCAACGCCTGTAATGCCTGTACCAGTTCTTCTTCCTGTTTCACAAGTGGTTCTGATTTTTTTCCATAGATTCAATTCATTTCGTTTGATATCTTCGTCTTCAGGATCGGATATAATTTTGTTTATAATTCTGTTAATACATTCTAATTCTAAATCTATGATATCGTCCATAAAACGTTGAGCAATAATAGCATCTTGATAAAACTCTTCAAAATCGAAGAAAGCTTCATTAGTAAAGGGCTTTTTAACATAGGAATAAGCATTCAGCACCAATAGGCGACACGAATCTAAAGGACTAAGAGGTAGCTCGCTGCAATTATGAACAATAATTCCATTTGCAGAGAAAGCATGACTATGTTTTATAGTGCAATCATATACTTCTTTTTCACCTATGCTTTTAATACTTTCGATTGGGTCAACCATATAATCACAATATAGTCCTCTTTTTGTTAGTGAATTTAAAGACTTCTGAAGTTTTTCTTGTTTTATTTCATCTTTAAACCCAATAATTGTTGAAAATTTTTGGATATTATTTTTTGAAATAACAAGTTCGTGATTAACTTTGCAAAAATATTTTTTATAACCACCCTTACCATCTGGTAAGTCTCGATATCCGGAATCTTTACGATTTTTATAGATTCTAGACATGATTCCTAATCTTAATAACATTCTTTGAACTGTTTCAAGATTGCTAATACTAACAGAGCTTAATCGAATAGATCTGCTTGTTTTAACATCACTATATAACACTGTTCCATCAGCATCAAATAATCCTGAAATAAAGCCTTTATGAAATTCGCTACTAGTTTGTTCTAATTCAGTTTTAACTTCTTTATTTTTTGTAATAAAATCAGATGCAAAATCCCATAGTTTTTTGCTTTTTACCGATGTTGTATCTCTTTGAATTGCATAAACAGCAGTTGCGCTGCCACTTCCTAGGTCAGCTCTAGCATTAAAGTTATTATGTATAAAATTAGAAGCAAGTTTTTTCATTTTCATCTTGTTATTACCCCAATAACAAAGTTTAGCACTATTTTCAGCAACAACACCATCTCCAAGTAAGCTACCTACAAGCCATCCTTCTTCAAAGTTCCCTGTTTCACCCCAATTATTATTAGTCGATATCCCGTCTAAAACTAATAAATCACCCACATTGAGTTTTTCAAGAGCGGTCCATTTATATTTATAATCACGTTTTGTCCGTATTGCATGCTTCATAAGATGATTTTTTGTACAATTAACTATAAATCCTGATTTTGTAGTGACTTTATATGTTTCTTTAATACCTGTTTGGAAAAATCCCTGATCAGTAGAAGCAAACTTTTTAGCATTAATCAATGCTGTAAACGGCGTATCTATAAGTTCTTTTACTTGTTTTGCTCCGATATCTGTCATAATCCACATATCAGAAGTAATACATGGGTTAGTGGATTCTGTTTTAAATCCAAAAGCAGAATAACAATCTGCTGGACTTTCTCTAATAATGTTATCCCAAAATAGTAGTCCTGGTTCAGCAGATGTCCATGCGTTTTCTATAATAGCATTCCAGACTTCTTTAGCTTTGATATTTTTACGAATAGAAGGATTGCTGGAATCAACAGGCCATCTTAATTCGTATTCTGTATCTTCTTCAACCGCTTTTAAGAATTCATCTGTTAGTTTAACAGAAATATTTGCGCCTGTAATCTTGGTAAGATCTTTTTTTGAAGAAATAAAACGCAAAACTTCAGGGTGATGGACGCTTAAAGAGATCAATAATGCTCCTCTTCGACCTGATTGTCCTACTTCTCTTATGGTATTAGAAAATCTTTGCATAAAGGAAATAATACCTGTCGATGTCCTTGCCGCATTGGATGTATGAGCACCTGTTGGTCTTAATGCAGATATATCTAATCCAGCTCCTCCTCTTCGTTTGCTGATTTGAACTAATTGTTCGTCTGTTCGCATAATACCAGCATAGCTATCTTTAGGAGATTCTACCACGTAACAGCTAGATAATGTTACAAACTGATATGGATTGCCAATGCCATACATTGGAGAGCCTTGAGGAATGATTTTTCCAAAGTTCTTTAAATAGTTATAGATTGTTTTCCTGGGAATTGGATTCTTATATTTATATTTTTCTATTCTGTAGATATTGTCCGTCAATCTCCAGTGCATATCATCAGCATTTTCTTCTAATATATTTAATTCAGAGTCTCTTAAAGCGTATTTATCTAAAAATACTTTTGCCGATAAGTCGTTGCCTTGAAAATACTTAACAGATGATTTGAAAGCATCTTCATAAGATATAATATTTTTCACGTTCTTTTTTTCTCCTGATAATTCAAATGCTATCATGGAAAATAACAAATATTACTATTGTTATCCTCCTGTTTTAAAATATATTATTTTTTAAAAAATATAACTCTTTGTTGCAACAAGAAGTTGTCTATAAAAAAATATTAAGATTTATTAATCTCTATTTAATAGTATAAAATTATATTCAATCACTTAGCCATATATAATTGCTACTTTTTCTTTAATTCTTTTATATCAAATAGTTTTTTATAAAAATATTCTCGACCAATGCCATCATATTTAGATTTAACTTCACTAACAACATCAACTAACGATCTTCTTTCCCCAAAAGCATCTGTATCTGAACAATTAATAATATGTTTTTTGGTTTGTTTTTCGTTTATTTCTTTAATCCACGTTTGCCCACGAGAACAGTTCCTTAAAGTATGAGATTTATGAAAACGATTTTTACCCCAAAAGTCTGTTTTTCCGCCTCTATATTGACAGTCATATCCTAAAAAGACGATTGGATTAGCTCCTAATAAACAAGCCAATTGGAAAGCTAAAGGTCCAGAACTTCCTCTCCCATGTAAAATATTAGCATCTATAGGAATTTTATAATGTCCTGTAGATAATCTAAAATGATATGCAATATTATCTGGATCTGCTACATTCCTACTATATTTAATAGCATTTAATTTAGGTAATATTTTTCTTTCTGTTGACCAGAGCTCTATATCTTGCCATATTAATATAGTAGTATCTAACATTCTAAAACTTCTATTAATACCTATTGTAAAATAAGGCTCTAATAAATAAATAGGCTGGTCAGATAGAGAAGGAGCATTCCCCAATATAAAAACAGGGATATTGTCCATTTTATTTGACCAAGATCTTAATGTAGATCTTCTATTAACAGCTATATGTTTTAATCTTTTATATATCATTTTTCTTTTAGAAATTTACTCCATGATTTAGGTCTTGTTATTAAAGATCCTGCTGTATATACAGGATTCCAAATTGGAGTTTTGGGTTTTTTTAATAAAGCCATTCCAAATTCTTTAAGAGTTTTGTTCCCTTTTTTAGAATTAATTTCTTTTGTAGAAATTACAACATTATTCCAAACGGTTTTTCCTCCTCTTGATTTAGGAATTACATGATCTACAGTAGCTTCGTTAGTTTTAAGTTTTTTTCCTGAATATTGACACATATAAGAATCTCTTATCAATAAATTTTTTCTTGTTAACCGAACAGGAACTTGAGGAATTTTATTATATTTAACTAATAAAACAACTTCAGGAAGTCTAATATTTATATGAACTGCATTAATGAATTTATATGGGAATGTCCACTCTACTTCTCTAGACAAGCTATACGAGAGCAACCATTCTTCCCAAGTATATGTTTGATAAAATTCTTCATCTATAGCTACAGCTCTTGCAGAAAATAATCTTTCAATAGCTGATCTAACTGTTTCTATTCTAATAGGTATCCAACTTTTGTTAAGAACCAATACAGGATTATTTAATATATTTGTCATTGTTTAAATTCTTAATTCCTTTTTAATAAAGCATACTTTATTAAGGGTTTTTGTTGCGTGTTTTTAATATAATAAACACAATAAAATAAATCAATATCAAGCTGAACAAAGCTCGAATAACCAAAATTAAATATATTTTCTTTTCTTTCAGTATCTATTATTCCAGTAGAAATTTTATTTGTTTTTAAATTGTGAATAAACCAACAAACAGCTATTTGAGAAGTATCTCTATAAGTTCCCATTATTTCATATTTAGAAATCACATTAACAGTTGGTCTGTGCCCATAAAATGATAATTCTTTGGGTTTATCCCAATTTATACCATCTAAGCTTTTAGATAAATACATAGGTCTAATTTGTTTTGTGTTTTCTCTTAGATATGCATAAAGACACTTATCATTATAATTAACAATAGAAGCTTCACAAAAATCTTTATCTTTTTCTTTTGCCATTAAATTACAATCATGAAAAGTCTTGCCATTATCTCTTGACCAATAGACTATTTCAATTAAATTGTTAATATGTTTATCTCTTTTATGAACACAAAATAAAACTTTATTTTGAAAATTAACCAATCTATCAGGGACCATGCCGTTTATTTCAGTTAAAGACATGTTTTTTAATTGTGCTTGTTGCTCATGCTCATCAACATCTAAAGAAACGATTTTAAACGTTGCTTTTCTTTCTTCAGTATGATTTTTAGTGTCACAAAAAATGACTAACTTTTTGTTCTCTTTAAAACTGAATCTAGGACAATTCCAAACAAAACCAATGCTAAATAAAGAAGCACCAACGCTATCCATTTTATTCCATGTTTTGCATTGATCATTGGAAACAAATAAACATAAAGAAGAACTTACAGGATGATGTGCATTTCCTGATCTATAAACCAAATAATAATTATGATTTTGTTTACTTTTTACAATATCTGGAAAAGATAGATAGTAGTCTTTATTAGATTGTATAATTCCTTTTTTAATAACTGATAACATTATTGTAATCTTTCTTAAAAAATAATGTTTTTATTATTTACAGAATTTATTTCACAAAGAATTTCTGTACTAAAATAAGTAGGATTTTTTTGAATTTTATTTTGTAATTTTTTTAATATTTTACGATGTAACTGTGACATTCTGCATGCAGAAAGTTCAAATTTTTCTGATATAGCTTTCATTGTTAACGATTCATAATAATGATAATATATTACAATTCGTTCAAAATCACTAAAATCTTTTCCCATTAATTTGCTAAAAAATTCTTTTCTTATTGCATCCCCTTCAGGAGATGTGTCTTTAGATTGTAAATGTTCATTAAAATCTTTTTTATTTTCATTATCATTTATTTCTGTAGAAACTGTTTTTTCTAAACTAGAAGTATAAACAGCATGATATTTTTTTTGATTTTTATGATAATCGTTAACATTCATTGAACTATTTTCTAGTACGGTTGTTTCATATGCCTTATGTCCACATTCTGCTTCTATTTTATGTTGTGTTTGTTCTAAAGATTTTTGTCTTAATTTTACACTTCTAGGAATCCAATCTTCAGCTCTTAGTCCATCTATAATTGCTCCTTTGATTTTATAATAAGCATATGTTTCAAATTTTGTTTGTTTTGTGCGATCATATTTATCAATTGCTTTATATAATCCATCTAATCCCAAAGAAGCTAATTCATTTTGTGTAAATTTAAAATTGAAGTTAGAAACCATTTTACCTGCAATTTTTAAGACATAACTATAATAATATTCAACAAGATTGTTTTTTAATTTTTTTGTTCTTTTTTTTAAAAAACTATTCCACACTTTTTGTATTTTTATTTTTTCTAGTTTTTTTTTATTCATAATAATAATTTTTAACTCTTTTTTTATAATATTACCTATAATTATGTAGTTCCTACATATATTATCTTATTTTTATAACACAAAATCAAAATAAATATCACTTTTTAGAAAAGAAAAAAATGAAAACTATCATTAACTCTATGTTAGATCAAGACCTTTATAAGTTATCAATGCAACAAGCAACATTCCTCCTCTATCCCGATGAAGATGTAGAATATCAACTGTTTTGCAGAGATAAAATCGAATTTCCTTTAAATTTTGCAAAAGAATTAAAAACACAAATAAAAAAAATGGAGAGTCTTTCTTTGCTTAAGGAAGAAAAAGATTTTCTGTCCCAAAAATGCCCTTATCTTAAAAGAACATATTTAGATTTTTTATCAGGATATAGATATAACTCTAATGAAGTTAATGTTGAGCAAAAAGGATCTGGCATAAATGTAAAAGTTACAGGTCCATGGTATCGTACTATTTTGTGGGAAGTCCCTTTGATGGCTATGATAAGTGAGCTTTTCTATAAAATGACATATTCTGATTCAGAACAAGAGATTCACATAAAAACAGCAAAGAAAAGAATAAAACAAAAGGCTTCGTATCTTGTCGATGCTCATGCATATGCTGAATTCGGCACAAGAAGAAGATATTCTTTTCATACACAAGACATAGCATTAAAAGAATTGATTACAAATAAATCTTTAGTTGGAACGAGTAATTTATATTTTGCAAAAAAATATAATATTAAACCCATCGGAACGCAAGCACATGAATGGTTTATGTTCCATGCTGCAAAGTATGGTTTTACCGCAGCTAATTCATTATCTCTTGAGAAATGGATAGATATTTATCAAGGAGAGTTAGGTATAGCATTACCTGATACCTTTACAACAAATGTTTTTCTTCGCTCATTCACAACAAAATACGCTAAACTTTTTGATGGAGTAAGACAAGATAGCGGTGATCCGATTGCTTTTGCCAAAAGTATGATACAACACTATAATAAGCTAAATATTGATCCTTTAAGCAAAACAATAGCATTTAGCGATGGGATCAATCATATAAATCAAATTCAAAAAATAGGTAATTTTTGCTGCAATAAAATCAAATACTCTTTTGGCATAGGAACTTGGCTAACTAATGATGTTGGAGTTCCATCTTTAAATATGGTTATAAAAATGACTAAGGTAAAAAGTTTAAACGGTTCATGGGTAAATACATGTAAATTATCAGATAGCACAGGAAAACACACTGGAGAAAAAGAAACTATTGCTTTATGCAAAAAGACTCTAATGATCTAAAGAAAATTATGCTTTTCTTGCTCTTTTGCCAACAACTTTTTCCCATTTTGATAATTTTTCTTTAGGAGGATGCGCTTTTTTCCAACGCAAATGTCTGTATTTAGTCATGGCAATAATAGTAATGTAAATATTATGAGCTTTTTCTTCTTCAATATTAAATTGATCAAACCAACCCCAATTTTTAATATCTGTATAATATGATGAAGTCTCTTCTGTTAATTCTTTTTTAACTCCTGTTTGATATAAATATATATCTTTATATATATTCTCAGCAAAATCAATAGCTAATTTGTATAATTCCTCATCTAGCGGCATATTTTTCTCCTAAAAGAATATCATTATTATATTTACTTCAATATAATATCTTTTTTCAAAGACACATAAAATGAATTTTAAAAGAATATCAATAATTGTTTCTATAATATCGTTATTATGTACAAATTTTGATACAGACACTAAACAATTAGATGTCGTGAACAAAAAACATTCTATTAAAGACCCTAAACCTCCATATTCGCTTTGTAATGCAACAAAAGTTTTAATTAGGCAACATGAAGGATACAGAGAAAAAGTTTATCTGGACTCTACTGGGACGCCCACAATAGGCATTGGTTTTAACTTACACAGAAAAGACGCTCCTTCTAAAATAGGTCAACATTATACACTAGTTTTAAATGGACAAAAAGCTCTTACAAAAAAACAAATAGAGATATTGTTTCATAATGATGTAACTATAGCTATCTGTCAAGCAAAACAAAATATAGATCATTTCAATAGTCTACCTCAAAAAATACAAGAAGTTATTGTAAATATGATTTATAATATGGGCATTACAAAATTTAATTATTTTGTAAAATTTAAAAAAGCAATTTATAATAAGAATTATGAAAAAGCTGCATTAGAAATGATAGATTCTAAATGGTATAATCAAGTTGGCAATAGATCAAAAGAATTAGTTGCTATTGTTAGGTCATTAAAATAACATTTGACGCTATAATAATTGAAATGTTATAGACAATTTATAAAAAAACGGAAAGCAGAGGGCACGATCCTCAAACTGTTTTAGAACAGTTCTTCCCGTTTTCAAGACGGGATTGAAACCACTTTCAATTTACTTTCCTCTCACATATTAAAAATTTATTTCTCGTCTTCCTCTAATGCTTTTTCTTCCTTAGCATAATCTTTATCCCAAGACTCCATCATATTTTCTCCTGCGTTATCTAGAGCTGTTTTATCCATCACTGATCTAGCTTGAGCATAATTAGATATTGATTGTGATGCAGATCTAAAAGCAGATTGTGTTCCGATTTTGCCAACATTGTAAATGCCAACATTTCCTGTTGCCACATTCATTTTTTTAGCAACAGCTACAACATCTTGATTGGTTCCAATATATGTAAAAATCCATTTCTTTGTTTTTTTTAAAGCTTCAATAGATTCAGCAATATCAGATATTTTATATTCTTTAGAACTATTTTCATAACCATCAGTAAAAATGCTTACAATAATTTTAACATCTTCTTTTTTTAATTCGTCTTCTATTTCGTTTTTTAAAGAACTTGTACTTAAACCAATAGCATCATAAAGAGCAGTCATACCATCAGGATTATAATGAGATTTTTTAAGCTCTTCTAATTCTTCAGCTTGTTGATTCATAAAAACAGTATCTACTTCATGGTTAAAAGTCACTAATGATACTTTAAATTCTTGTTTAGGGTATTTTCTTGTTAAGTCTTTAATTGTTTGAACCTGTTCATTAAAACCAGCAATGGCTTCATTTTTTACTGATTGCATTGAACCACTTTTATCTAAAATAAGTAGATAATGATTAATTTTTCTTTTTGACATGGGTTTGTCCTTTCGTTACTTGTATCGTTTTTTGATGTTTTTGTATTGCTGCTAAAAACACGTTGATTTCTTTGTGTTCAGATTTATTAAGAGACTGCATAATATTATTACGAGACGACAACTCTTCTAATCCTGCATATCTACATATCAATTCAGGCTTAACTTGAAAGCACCAAAACTTATATAACATAGAATGAAAAGCTATAACTTTTAAAGAATAATCTTTTGAATATGGCTCATTTTCGTTGCCAAAGATAGAATCAGCTAGAATTAGAAAAGCAGTTTTAACAAAAGCTACACAAGGAATCATTGTGGTTTCTTTTAATAATGATTTGCTAGATTCGTCAGTAATATTAAGTTCTAACAAAGCTTGCCAACAATGTTTTCTGATAGCGACTAAGTTTTTATATGTAGGAGCAAATAATAATTTATTAAGCATATTATCATAAAACTCTGGAATAGGTGGAGTATTCTCTTTATAATAAAATTGTTTTTTTATGTTTTGTTCATGTTTATCCCAATTTAACATAAACAATTTATTTTTCCAATTCAGAAGCCAACAATCTTTTTTACTACTCTCATTGATTGTTAGTCGCTGTATGTGAGGAAAATAAAGATTTTTATTTATATTTAACATATAATATAACTTTATTTAAACTCATCAGGTAATAATCCTGTTGTTTCGGCTTTATCTAAAAAAGAACCAATTACACTACAATAATCATTAAGTTCATCTAAATATAAAATTGCTGGCAACGCATCATCTACAAAAGAAATTTTTTCTTTAAAAAGTTGAACTTTCCTTACTAAAATTTTAAAATCTCTTGCTAGTTCATCTAAAATTTTTCCTTTTTCTTGTTTTGTTTTCTTGCTATAAGTAGGATGATAATCTAAAGCCATATCCATAGACTCGATCATAGACTTCAAAAAAACTACATGGTCTTGCATCCATTGTAGAGTTTCTTTCAAAGAATTGCACATGTCTTTATTGTTATTGTTATTGTTATTAAACATTTTATAAAATTAAATTACCTTGTTTGGCTTCTTCATCCAGCGCGTCTAATGCTCCTGCTCCAGCAGTGACAATTTTATTATCTTGTTGCATTTGTTGTTGTTGTATTTTTTCTTTAAGTTCTTGAACAGTTTTATTAGCACAATCATGATATGCGTTAAAAGCTTCTTCAACAGTTGCTACTTCTTTAATTTGAAATTTAATTTCTCTTGGGCCTTCTTCTGTCATAACAGAAGCAACGCCTACAAAAATAATATTTGCATCTTCTTCTTTAGTTTTTTGTGGAACTGTTTGTCCTTCAATAGCCTCTGTTTCTCCTTGTTTTGTAAAAATTTCAAGCTTACGTCCATCATCTGCTAAAAACGTTTCCATCTTTCGAATATTAATCATTAGAACTCCTTATATGTTATTTCTATTAGATTTTCTTTTTTTAAAAAATAGAACATGAAGATTAAAAAAGAATAAGAAAAAAAAAGACAAAAAGGACAAGTTTTAAAATTTACAATTTAAATCTTCTATTTTGAATTTTATATCTTATATTAAGAAATCATAAACAAAATCATCTAGAAGGTTGCTATATTTAATAGCGGTCATCTCTTTTTTAATGACTCTTTGATAATTCCTCATGCTCTAAAATTTATATTTATAAAACAACTGTAATATTTGTTAAACTATTATAATTATCTAAACTTTCTTGCATATCATCAATTTTAGATTCACAATCCGTTATCATGACATCAATGTCTTTCTTTTGAAGTTGAGATTGATAATCCAAAAGCTCTGTTGCGCTTGACCATCTTGAGTTGCTATACATTTTGCCATTGTTAGTTGGAATCGCTTTTAAAAACGCGATACTAGCTTTAAGTTCTGGAAGTTCAATAAGTTTAGGTAAAATAGGAATATTAGCTTGTGCTATTTGGTCTTTTAAAGAAATAATTTGTTTACTTAATTTGTTTCTTTTAGCCAATTCTTCATTTATATCTACAACCACAATTGCAGATGCGGCAATACAATTAAACTCTTTAATGTTTTCTTCTGTTTTTCTAAGGCTTTCGACTAATCTATTTTTCAACTTTAAAGCTCTAGCAAGTGTCATTCGAGTAGTTTGTGATTCCATCGTTTTTCCTTTTTATATTTCTTATTCAATATTATAT
>Ga0114918_10000204_pt1 | contig 48768 bp, 33 predicted proteins | sample LantaG_FD_87015 | JGI IMG/M metagenome (GOLD analysis project Ga0114918, IMG submission 87015) | Deep subsurface microbial communities from Baltic Sea to uncover new lineages of life (NeLLi) - Landsort_02402 metaG | ecosystem: Environmental > Aquatic > Marine > Oceanic > Sediment | place... | reverse complement strand
GTTCGACATAATGAAATTGTGCAACATATTGATTGTTAATAAAATAGTATCGTTTTGTTAGTAATTATTTGATATACAATATATTTTAAAAAAAGATTCTTTCCAAATTTGTAGTGCAAACCAGCAAAAACAGAAAGAATCCATGGCATTATCTTTTTAATTTTATATCGAACTCACGTTAATTTACACCTTATGAATAAAACAGTATGCGTTTTTACTGTATGTATGGCAATATCTATATTGTCATGCAATCACTTTAAAGAATACGATGTGGAAAGCTTACCGGATGAAGCCAGATTAGAGCACAACAATTTAATGCTGAATGTCGGGCCATTGCCAGAAGGATCTTTTCAACCTTAATATATTGAGACCTTATAAAACCTTGTAAAGAAAAAATCATGAAAAAATCATTATTCCCTTTGTTTGTACTTCTTTTATTCGGAACATGCACAAGTTGCAACACAGGTAAAATTTCCACGGAGCAAAATAAAAAGCCAAACATCCTTTTCCTTTTTGCCGACGATCAGCGTGCCGATGCACTGGGGTGTTCAGGAAACACATACATCAAAACCCCGAACATTGATAAAATAGCTGAACGTGGTGTCCGCTTCAGTAACAATTATGTTATGGGCGGACATCATGGAGCCATTTGTGCACCCAGCAGAGCCATGTTGATGAGCGGAAAAAGTCTGTTTCATGTGTACGATAAATTGGAAGGAGTCCACACTATGCCCATGCACTTTGCCGAAAATGGATACGTAACTTTTGGCACCGGGAAATGGCATAACGGGGTTTCCACTTTTGAGGCTTCATTCCAAAATGGCGAAAATGTTTTTATTGATGGAATGGCTGACCATTATCAGGTTCCTTGTCGCACCCTTGGTCCTGATCGTATACTCAGTGAACCGTTGAATAAAGGGTTTTCTACCGATTTGTTTGCCGATGCAGCTATTGGTTTTCTGAACGATTACGCCAATGGCAATCGTGAGAAACCGTTTTTTTGCTATGTCGCTTTTACCGCCCCGCACGACCCGCGATCTCCCCGGAAAGACTACATAGGCATGTATCCCGATGGATCGATACCATTGCCCGGGAACTTTAAAGCGCTACATCCCTTCGAATTTGATGATTTAAACATCCGTGACGAAACCCTGGCTCCCTGGCCCCGTACCCCTGAAATCATTCAGGAATCGCTTTCTGATTATTATGCCCTGATCAGCCATCTCGACAGCCGGATTGGCGATATCATTGAAAAATTAAAGCAAGAAGGTTTATTTGAAAATACCATTATCGTATATGCCGCCGACAACGGATTGGCCATCGGAAGCCATGGCTTACTGGGCAAACAGGATTTGTACGAACATAGCATGAAAGTTCCGCTTATTATCAGTGGTCCGGGGATTCCGCAAAATGAAGTAAGCGATGCCCTGGTTTATTTATATGACATCTTCCCTACTTTATCAGATATTTGCGGACTTCCCGCACCGGATAGCGTTGATGGTAAAGATTTCAGACAGGTGTTGATGGGAAACGAAAAAGAAGTACGGAGCTCGCTGTACACTGCATATAGGAATACGGCAAGGGCCGTCAGAACAAACGAGTGGAAATTAATCAGTTACCCACAACGTAATTATTTGCAACTGTTCAATATAAAAAATGATCCGCTGGAAATTGACAACCTCGCCGAAATTCCTGAATATAAATCAAAAGTGGATGAATTATTGACCCTCATGAACGAATGGCACACAATAACCAATGATACGGCAACCATGGACCCGAAAACCATATTACCACTTGAATACGATTACAAAAAGCTCAAACAGAACCCCGATAATCTGCAACCAGAATATATCCTGAAGAAATATTTCAAGGGAGTTGATTTCAATAAGATTGAAAAAACGGTGCTCAATTAATTTTCGTATCTTCTCTTCCGTAGGCATTGTACCACGCATGCGCAAGACCCTGCTGAAATCTCCGTGAAGCCGCTCTGTCCGGTTAGTCGTATAGATCATACTCTGATTCCTCGGGTTAATGCCTGGGGAAATAATCGGAACAACAAAAACAGCAATATAAACTGGCAGTTTACAACCAGGGATGCAGGAATAAAACTGAAAAGACTTTTTCAGTCAATCCATGATTAACATAACATTAGCCTTCAAAAATACACTCTATTTCAACCAATAGTTCGTCACGACAAACATCTGCTTCTGTAAGCAGATAAGGAATTCCGGGCAGCAACGTTTCAATGATGGAAGAAATGATAGGGGCATCTTTTTGCCTTTTAACATAAATCACAAGGGATTTACATAATAGGTTGACAGATGACAGGTCTTTTCTAAAAGGACTGAGATTTTTCAGGCTAATAAGTTGAGAAATCAGATCCAAAACTGTTTTTGTCTGTTCCTCGGGAGAGTCTTTCCCAATTGTTAACTCTCCAATAATTGAAGCAGTTCCTGAAACGAAAAGTGTTACTGTCTGGTCTGAAATAATAGCCTTTGCCCGTTCAAATTTTGGTGTTGCTTTTTGTACCGTTAATAGATCTGTTTTACCAGGAAGAACTCGTTCCGAATATTTGTAAGCAGGTATTTGAGATGGATTATCCAATGCAACAATCTGTATATCCGGATTAGCTTTTAATGCAATAATCTTAATGATTATACCCGGATAATCCATCCCAATTCCTGTTGCAGCAGGATAACCATTAGGGAATGAAGAATTATTATAAAAATCACTTCTAATGTCATTGAGCACCTGATAATTGAATTTTCCGAAAGTAGATGACAAAATATGGCCTATATAATTCCATTGGCGGACTACATCACCAAAATCTAAGTTATACTTAGTCAAACATTGCTTCACTTTTTCAAAACAGAAAATTGAATCCTTGTCAACCTCGCCGGTAAATGATACAAATGATGCAACCAGCAAATCGCCTTCATCTGTTTTAATGTGCAGACAATCAGCATTAACAATACTATCCTCAATGGATTTTAAGGGAGTGGCCTGTATAATTATCTGATTATTAACCAGCTTCTGGGGGATTACAGTCAATACATAGTTACTTTTCCCGAGAATTGTCCTGATACCATCTTTTATGAGAGACTCCCTTGTCTTAAAATCAGGGAAAGAGATTGAATTAATAATGACATCAATTATCCAGGATCGTTTTTCTTTGTTTTCTGTCAATGCCTTCAAACGACCAAGACATTCTTCAACCTCAGATTCAAATGTTCCGTTTTTTTCTGCTCTAATCAACTCAATTCCTTTGAAATTGCTCATCATCACACATTTTATTTATTTTAAAACCAGAATAAATTAAAAAAAATTTGGAAAATAATTGTCAAATCTTTCATTTTTCATCTTCATCCCGGTATAGAACCTGTGAAGATAGAATTAAATCCTTATTTCAATTTGGAATACCTGTTAGCGGGAAATAGTACCTATTGTAAAACATATGGAGATTATGAAATAATACTTATTTTTGTGTGATATAACCAGGAACTCAAATCTTGTACGTTTTAGACAAAAAATTATTGAATTATGGATAATAATTACAGGAACAAATTCAGAAATATTATCCTGGTGATACTGGTATTACTTACTTCATGTATAAATAAACCAACAGGTAAACATCAGGAAGATTTATCTGACGACTATTCCGGTTCAGTAAGTTGTCGTGAATGCCATGAACGTTTTTACACTCTTTGGTCAACATCTCATCATGGATTGGCGATGCAGCCGATTACATCAGATTTCATTCAGAACCAGGTAACATTTGATCAGGATGCGATTTTCATGGAGAATGCCTACTATAAGGCTATTAAAAAAGATACTTCATTATTTATCAGGGAACTTAAAGATGGAGTCACTACCGATTATAAAGCCCTGTGGGCATTAGGAGGGAAAAATGTTTATTACTTTTTGACGGACTGTGAGGGTGGACGCTTACAGACACTGCCTCTTGCCTATGATCTAAAGAAAGGATGGTATAACAATCCGGAGTCTGCAGTTCGCCATTTCCCGAATATGGAACATGGAGGATTATTGGACTCAGCCGTGAGCTGGAAAGACAGGCAATATACATTTAACACATCATGCTATGGGTGCCATGTCAGTCAGTTAGAGAATAATTTTGATCTTGCAACCAATACGTATCAGACCAGATGGAAAGAAGCCGGGATTAATTGTGAAACCTGTCACGGGCCTTGTGCCGAGCATATTAAAGTTTGCAGAGAAGCTGGAGAGGGAAAAGTGCCGGAAGACCTGAAGATCATAGTAACCTCTACGTTTACACCTGAACAACATAATGCAAGTTGTGCCCCCTGCCATGCAAAAATGAGACCTATTACTGCATCCTATCTGGCAGGTGACCGTTACTTTGATAATTATGATTTAATCACTTTGGAGAATCATGACTTTTATCCGGATGGAAGAGACTTAGGTGAGAATTACACAATGACCGGATGGCACATGAATAGCTGTCAGCAGAACAGTAATCTTCATTGTGTTACCTGCCACACTTCATCAGGAAGGTACAGATTTAAGAGTGATGACTTATCAGAATCCAATAAAGCATGTACCACCTGTCATGAGGATAATGGAAAGAATTACGAGCAGCACACTCATCATCAAATAAATGACAAAAGTCCGAAATGTATTGACTGTCATATGCCTATGACACGTTTTGGAAATATGATTCGTTCTGATCATTCATTCAGGCCTCCGATGCCGGCAACCAGCTTAAGGTTTAAATCCCCCAACGCCTGTAACATTTGCCATAATGATAAAACTGCAGTTTGGGCTAATCAAAAAGTCACCTTATGGAAAGGTGAAAATTATCAAAAGGAAACTCTGTATATAGGAAGCCTGGTTGAGGATGCACGTAATGGTGAGTGGAAAAGGTTGGATGAGATGCTTCAGGTAATTGAAACGAACAAATACGGGGAGGTATATACCAACTCACTCATTCGTTTATTAACCGATTGTGATAATCCGAAAAAATGGCCAATTCTTATAGGTGGCTTAAAACTTGATTCTCCACTTTCAAGAAGTTCGGCTGCTCTTGGTTTGTCAGGCTATCTGAATGAAGAAGCTAAAATTGCCCTATTTAATTCTGCCAAAGATGATTATCGGTTAGTCAGACTGGCAGCTGCGCAATCACTGGCAATCTTCTCTCAAGATAGTTTTACTCCTGAGCAGATGAAACTATTTAGTCAGGTTAATGCTGAGTTTGAAAAATCTGTGCTTTCAAGACCTGACGACTGGAGTGCTTATTACAATCTTGGGAACCACTACCAGAATACTGGCAAAATATCCCAGGCGCTTTCAGCATATGAAACTTCCATGAAGATTTATCCTGAGGCCATTATGCCATTGATAAACAGCAGTTTCCTCTATTCAGTTTCAGGTGATCAGGTAAAAGCAGAAGCCATTTTAAGAAAGGCTTTAATTGTAGAACCGTTAAATGAAGCTGCCAATCTTAACTTTGGGCTATTAATGGCTGAGTTGAACAAAATGGATGAAGCTGAAATTGCCTTCAGAACAGTCTTAAAAGTAAACGAAAAAAATGCCACAGCCGCCTATAATTTAAGCATTATTGTCTCAACGAAGGACCTGAATGAGTCATGTGTTCTTAGCAAAAAAGCCATGAATGCTTCTCCTGATGATCCTAAATTTGCATATACATATGCCTATTTTTTATATCAAAATAAAAAGCAATCAGAGGCAATTGCTCAACTCGAAAAAACGATAAAAAGATTTCCCGACCACCTGTCATCAATCTCCTTATTAGGAAGTATATACCTGGAAAATGGGAATAAGGCAAAAACAATTGATCTTTATACAAAGTCATTAAAAGCATTCGACAACAACACGCAGGCAAAACTTCAATTGCAGGCAGAAATTGAAAGAATAAAAGCAATGTAATGTTATCAATCTCAGAAACAATAGTGTTGAATTAGCCTTTTTTATATGTGTAATTAATCACAAAGTTCATGATTCGGGCAGCATTTCCTTTACTTGACGTCTTTTTCAACATTCTCAATTTCAGTATATGCTTCCCTTTTTCGAGCTTATTTGAAAACATGACTGTTTCCGGATAATGCAACCCTTTGCTAAACTTCGGATGAAACAGATCAAATTCCTGATATTCACCATTATCGATACTCACTTCCACAATTCCGGCATCTGGTCCGGCTACAACGTAAGCGCCTACTGCTGTTCCGGAAAATTCGAAGGTGAGTTCGGCTCCGATTTTCGTCGTACTCAACATTTCGATATTGGTAAACCGGTCGCGTTTTGTTCCTTCAAGTTTTGTCCAGACGGGAATACCATACGTCCATCTTTTATCGAAGGTGCAATTTTGAGGATCGACTAATCTGCCATTTTCAAAATTATAGGCTGAAACAACTTCAGGAAGTATAAAAATTTCCTTTTCCGACCATGCTTTTTCCAACATGGAAGTGATCATTCCGGCACAAATCCGATTTCCAAAGGGTTTCGGGTGCGTACCTCCAAAGGTTTCCCAGTCGAGTGTGCCAATGGTGATTTGATCGGCTACTTCCTTGGCAAGGTTGCAGGTTGACAGGTTATATTTTTGGGCAATTGCATCGTGGGCTGCGATCGAGGTTCGAACTTTTCCGTGTTGGTAATCATTCAGAATTTCAGGGTTAATGAAGTAAGTCATTACAATATCCACATTGGGATTGTATTTTCGGGCTTTCCGGATGATTGCTTCCATGCCCAGCTGAGCTTCTTCAAAAGAATTAACCGCATCCTGATCGTCGTTTACCGCGAATTCAACGAAAAGCAAATCCAACGGGCCTTTGCTCAACACATTCCGGTCCATCCGAAAGGCGCCTGTTGTTGAGCCAGTAGAAGCAATTCCGGCATTCGTAAATGTGAATTTGGTTTCCGGAAACTTGTTCTCTAAATAGCCGCACATCATCGGGCGGTAACCATCCATTTCGGTAATGGAGCCACCAAGAAATGCCACATGCCCGGTTTTGTTTTGTTCAAACTGTATCCTGCAATTTTTAAAATCGTTGCGCAGGGTCACATTGTTCATACTCCATTCCGGTGTTGCTGAAATTTGTTTTGGCTTGTTCCCGGTATTCATTAAAATGAAATCGACAATGGGTTTTGGATCTTTTAGCGAATGCGGATGATGATTCACATTCGGCTTGTGAATCATCGTTAATCCCCAGCCCAAATCGTTTAAACGGGCATTCAGTTTGTCACTGTTTTCAGCCACTGGCACAACATCGTCGGCATCGCCTACAACACAAAGAATCGGCACTTTTTGTCCGGCGATATTTTCCATCTGATCAACCGGATTTGTTTTGGCCTCCATTGCTTGTTGTTCACTAAAGCCGTATTGTTCAAGGCAAATCTTCCAATCTTTTGGCGAGCCTTTTCCCGTACCCTTGCCTCCCGGCCAGCTTTTAATATCCCATACAGGAGCATCGCCGTATATGCAGGCCACTTTATCGGCATTTTTGTTTCCCCAGTTAAAAATAATGAGTCCGCCACGGCTCATCCCTTCCAGTACAACCTTTTTATTCAACTTATATTTTTGCGTTGCGAAAGCATAAAAATCATCCCATATTTTTGTTGCCTTCGGACTTCCAAAAAGACCGCCAACTTCAGCATAAACCAAATGAAATCCCTGCTCAAGAAGCGCCAGATCGGTTTGTGGTTCGACTCCCCAAAAACGTGCCCTCCAAATCCAATCGCGATTTTTATTCACTTTTTTGGGAAATACTATTTTAAAATTCACTCCATTTAGTGTCGAGTCCAGCAATTCGTAGCCATTCCATATTGGCCGGGTACGGATACCTGCAGGTATATCTATTTCTCTTTTATCAAAGCTTAAAGCACCAATCTTATTTACACCAAAAATCCAGGGCCCTTCGTAAACATCTTCTGTATTGAGGTAACATTTGTTTGGCAGGTAAGTAATGTACTTGTAGACAACGCCTTCTTTAACTTGAAGTATCAGATGTTCATTTTCAATTCGCATGCTTTCAATAATGCCCGATACCTTTTCCCCATTTTCTACTTTGCTGAAAAAGAACTGGTCTTTCAGATCATGTGTTTTTCCATTCACTTCAAGTTTTTCTTCCAGCGTAATTTTTTGGTCAAACTCCAAGGTGATTTCATTTTTGGCAGTGTATCTTGAATTTACCAGCTTAGGTGGGGTAGGGGTCAAATCTGGTTTCTCGCCATAGAAATCGCGCGAAACCAATGGGAAAATGCGTTTGGCAAACTCGCAATAGCCCTCATAAGAAAAATGGCAACCATCGTGTCCAACCACTCCGGTCGTCGACATGATCTCAATCATTTCATAACTGTTGGCAATTTGATTTTGTATTTCCCGCATTTCAGATTGGTATTCACCACCGCATCCGGGATGAAGTTGAAACAGGTAGATTTTTTCAAGACCTGTATAAATCCTTTTCCAGTCGTTATAAAGAATATCAAAATTTTCCGCATAGATTTTATATGCCTCACCAGGTTTACTTACATCTTGCTGATAGTTGGAATTGGTTTCGCCCTGGTGCCAGAAAATCGCTTTTACCTGATCCTTTAATCCAGCCTGGTTTACCCGGTATGCCAAACGTCCGAAACTCGTTTCCAGCGAAGGCCGCTCAGGATAAAGCATATTCTCCTCGATGGACGAAGAACCACTTCCTCCATTGATGATACAAACGGGTACCTGATACTTTTCAACGATCAGCCGCATCAACTCCATTCCCCAGGCTCCCACACCAAAAGGATTTTTTTTGAACCACCCGCCAACACCTTTTAAATCCGGACAATTTCCTGTTGCTCGTCCCCAGCGAACTTTTTTATCATCGTCGTTGTATGATTCGTACCCTGTTTTTACCCCAAAACTTCGGCAATACGGACTGCTAAACGTTGACAAACTACTGCTGGCATGGGAATTCGACTGGCCGGTAATGATGTAAGCATCGCCGCAAACAACACTATCGGCAAGCAAACACAGGCTATCTGCATTATTCTTTTGGACATACACTTCAAACTTAAACTGATGAAGTCCCGAAGGAATCCGCGTGGAAAGAGAAAAACGCATGTTTGATATCCCGGCTTTTTGAGTATCGAAAAGCATTCCATCCTGAAATACCTTTAGCGATAATTCACTGAAGTTTGATGTTTTATTAACGGTTCCTGAAATGAGAATTTTGGCGCTGTCCGAATTATCGCGTGCATACAAACGGTAATTTTCAGGAGCTTCAGTAAATTTCAGGGTTTGAGAAAATCCAACAACTAGTGTTGTCAGAATAAGAAAGACGGAAATCCAATATTTTTTATACCTATTCATAGATGAGAATTGAAATTAACTGGTTTGTACTATTTCCCAGGCATTTGGACAACCGCTGGAGACAACCAAAAATCAAATATTCAAATTTGATTGAACCAGAGGTTGATTTTTGCCATTAATCAAAGGCCAATCCGCTTTGCCTTCGGATGTAAAAATGATCAATTGTTCCTTTCCCTTTTCGGGTCACAAGAAACTGCACCAATTCTGCAATTTCTTCAGGCTGAATTAATTGTTCCGAATCAATATCGGGGCGCATCTCTTGTACCATTTCGGTATTCACTCCACCGGGTGAAATTAGGTGTACTTTAATTCCATCCCCCTGCACTTCTTTTGCCAATACTTTTGTAAATCCGGTAAGTGCATGCTTCGACGAAGCATAAGCCGCCTGCCCGGCATAACCTTTAAAGCCAACTACCGAACTAATATTTATGATTATTGGGTTTTCATTTTTTTTCAGAAAAGGCACAGCCGCTTTACAAAGGAAGAAAGGTGCACGAGCATTTACCTTAAATATATTGTTCCAGGTTTCGATATCGGTTTCAGAAATTGACGCAGAATGCGCCAATCCAGCATTATTCACCAACAAATCAATCCGCCCAAAACAGTTCAACGTCTCACGAACAATTATTTCAGGAGTTTCTTCTTCACTTAAATCAACCGTTAAAGTTAAACATGGAGAACCCATTTCTTCAATTGTTTCTTTTATCGCAGCAAGGTGCTTATCACTCCGTCCAACAACAACGATTGCATAATTCAACGAAGCAAGCTTCAAGGCAATGGCCTTGCCAATTCCTTTTGAAGCACCGGTAACAATGGCTGTTTTCAACTTTTTATTATTAGATTCATGATTAATCGATAAGAGATTTTGATTAACAAATAAATTTTATGTCAATCAAGATTAGGATTCCAGCACATCTGTTTTCAAACCATTAAAATCCTCCAATAGTTTTTTAAGCTTCGCTTCAATGACCTCAGCGCCTCCTTCAATATCCGATTCAATATTCAATGGCATTACAGGATCGTGTAAGGACATCCGAAGTAAAAACCAGCCCTTTTCGTTGGATGAAGTACAACGCACTCTTAATCCTTCATAATTGGGAGAAACCATTTCCCACCCCTCTTGCTGTAGTACTTTGTTTTCCAATTCAGTGATTACCTGCTTTCCATATTTTCCAAAATCATCTTCCAATACATTAAATCGAAATTCTTTACTTTGGTAAGGTTGCTCCAACTTTTCTATTAAATCAGTTAGCGCACGACCCTTCACATTCAGTTTAGCCATTTCTACAAGTAACTTTGCGACCAGATAAGCTCCATCGTCAAGAAAATGATTCTCTTTTAATGCAGCATGACCGGATGTTTCAATTGCCAGCCAGCTTTCTTCACCCACTTTGTTAAGTCGCATTGCCTCATTAATCACATTTTTATATCCACGTTGAAACCGATGATGTTTACCCTTCAAATCTTCAATAAAATGGGTTAATCCTTCTGAAGTGATGGAATCAGTGACTATGGTGCTTCCGGGATGCTCTCTGAGAATAACAGCAGAAATCATTGCAATCAAGGCATTGCGATTGACCGGATTTCCTTTTACATCAACAATAGCCGATCGATCAACATCGGTGTCAAAAATAACACCCAAATCTGCTTTTTCTCTGATTACGGCATCACAAATAGATTGCATTGCGTCTTTGTCTTCGGGATTTGGCACATGGTTTGGAAAACTGCCATCAGGATTAAGAAACTGGCTACCAGTTGTATCAGCTCCAAGTTGATCAAGCACTTTTGATGCAAAGAAACCTCCGGCGCCATTCCCTGCATCCACAATTATTTTTAAGCCTTGCAGAGGTTGTGTAAAATTCGTTTGAATATTGGCCTTATCACGAATATAATTTACAAGAAAGCTGGAATATTCATCAATGAAATTCCAGCTTTTCACTGGAGAAGCACTATCCTCGGTGGCATCATCCGAATCCTCAGCGATTCTTAGAATTTCGGTAATATCTTTTTTATCCAACCCTCCCTGATTGGTAAAAAACTTCAGTCCATTCCGGTTAAAGGGCAAGTGACTGGCAGTAATCATAACCCCAGCGGTTGTTGACCTTTCTCCAGAAACAGTAGTCATAAACATAGCTGGCGTAGAGGCCAAACCACAATCAAATACCTTTGCACCCGACTCACTTAATCCCTTTATAAATGCATTTTTTATAATAGGACCTGAAATTCGCGAGTCTGTCCCCACAGATACGGAAACTTCGGTTTGATGACTGAAATCTTTTAACCATTTTACAAATGCTTTCCCTAAAGCCTCTGCAACTGCTGGGGTCAGATTTACTGATTCACCTTCTACTCCCTCTAAGGCAACTCCACGAATATCTGAACCATTCTGTAGTTTTTCCCAACTCATATTCATATAGTTAACGATTTGTCCGGATTGAATGTCTTGGCCAATTTTTCATATTCGGCACGAGGGATTCGGAAGGTTGACATCAGCCATTCGGCCACTTTCAGTCCGGGATACGGAGAATCTTCAATGCGGGTTCCTTTCCAGATGCCACCTGCCTGAGAATATAAACCCCAATGACTGGCATTTCGAACAATCATGGGACTTTTCTTGACGGCACATGCGTTTAAAAGCAAAAGCGCTACCGAGAAAAAGGAGGCCAGAGCTAACTTATTTAATTTAAAATCCATTGATTTTAGTTGGTTCGATGTTGGTTTCATGAGGTATCGTTTATAAGGTTTATTTAAGCGTTATTTTGAAACCAATCACCGGCTGACTTGGAATATCTTTAATCTTTTGAATCGTCAGTCCGTTTTCTGTCCGTTTCCAGCTCAAAGCCTCATCGCTCCCAAGCAAGGTAATGTTCCCGATTTCCTGATTAAGAAGCACTCCTGTAGCAAGGGTTTTGATCAGAATATCTCCGGTTGGAGGCGCAAGCACAAAAGCGTAAAGCAGGCCATCTTTCGTGGTAAAGCGGATATCTTCTTGGGTGAAGGCCTTCGTGTTTTCTCCCTGGCGACCATCTTTCATTTGCAAGGAACCTTCGCCGTATATTTTCCACGGACGGGTGCCATAAATCCCCTCGCCGCAGGTTTTCAGGAATTCACCAAACGTGGTGAGGTAGGCGGCCTGGTTCTCGGGCAGAGTACCATCACCGCGCAGGGCGACATTCAGCATCACCACCCCGTTTTTACTGATCGCATCCACGGCGTTGCCGACCATCACCGGAATGCTCATACGGTTGATAGCGCCTTTGCGGTAGAACCAGCCCCCTGAGAGGTCAGTCGCCCATATCCAGGGTTGGGGTTGAATATCAGATGAACTGCCGCGCTCCATATTGTAAGTAAAGGCCGACTTGTCAAGGTTTCCGTTCTTGCATGAAAAAACAACGGTTTGTTTGCCATTGTTTTCCTCCAGGTCCCGGTTGATGTAGGACGAAAATAATTTAACACCAAGTCCCTTGCCATTTTTCTCATCCGGGTAAGGCGCGTCGTTGTTAAACATATCGGGATCGTATTTAGTGATCAGATCCCAACAACGCCGATACCAAAACTCGTTCCAGCTGTCCTGGCTCGCATATTTCTTCGGGTCATAATCCATATTAAAAAACTGCCATTCAGGAGTACCCGGCTTTTGGTATTGCCGTGCGGTAGCGAAAAAACGTGGCGACCAATACAGATGGGTTGAAACCCCAAACTTAAGACCTTGCTTTTGAGCCGCTTTTTTCCATTCTCCTATAACATCTCGATGAGGCCCCATTTTCACCGAATTCCATGGGAAAAATGAATCATACATATCGAAGTTATCGTGATGAACAGCCACTGGCATGATAAACCGGGCCCCACAATTTTTGAAAAACTTAACCAAAGTATCGGGTTCCCACTTTTCCGCTTTAAACAAAGGGATCAGTTTCTCGTACCCGAACTCGGAGGGCGGCCCGTAACGTTTCGCATGGAATGCAGCAAGCGCCTTGGTCATTTCCAACTGCCCGCCCGATTCGCCCTCATTGGGCCCGTACATGCGACGCCCGTAATGCGAGCCATCGTTGGGCCGGTTTTCATCAATGGCCGAGGGAATGCCCCAGTGCATCCAAACGCCTATCTTGCCGTCCTGAAACCATTCAGGAACTTTGTAATTCTCAGCCATCGACTCCCAGGTGGGTTGAATTTTTTGGGCTAAGGATTCATTTAGGAATAATCCTAAACAAATGATTATAACACCTACTTTTTCCCCATTTATCTTTTTCATCTTTCAATATATTGGTTTCAATAATTTAATCTATACCCAAGGGTATTGAGTCACCCTAACTTTACTTACTTTAAATGTTTTTTAGTAGCCTAAGCCCAATTCTCCGGCACATCAACCATTTGAAACATGATTCAATTTAGTACGCCTTCAGCTTATCAATAAAAGTTATTCAGATTACTCAATTGCTATCTTTAAGGCATATCCGTTAGGATCAGGTTTAACATCGGGCAAAATGACGGTTAACCCATCCTCTTTCTGCTCAAATGAGAGTGGTTTGTTGTACCCTAACATATTAACTGATTTTATTTTATGCCCTGAACTAGTATTTAATGCTGTTACAACTGCAACATTTTCATCAGGATATTCAATAGCAATTGCATAAACCACATCATTTTTCTTTGTAAACCAAAAATCCTGTGGTGTAAATTCCACTTTAATTTTTTCCTTTTCCCTGGCATTGGTGCCTTCCATTTTCAGGTAAGTTGGCCCTTCATGTGACATTTTCCAACGTGTTGTGCCATAAATTGCTTCTCCATTAATATCGACCCATTTACCCAGAGTTAATAGGTTATCGATACAAGGCTGAGGTACATTGCCCTTTCCATCGGGGCCAATGTTTAACATGTAATTGCCTCCTTTGCTCACAATCTCTGTGAGCCAGAATATCAGTTCCTTCACTGATTTCCAGTCGTGGTCATACGATTTATATCCCCAGCTATTATTGAGTGTCCCAACTGTTTGCCAGGGTTTGGAAATTTCGTCGGGATTGGCTGGTATTTTATTATCGCCCGGTATATCAAAATCACCAAACCCATTGCCAACCCTTTCGTTTACTATTATTTCAGGCTGAATATCATACACCGCCTTATAGAATTTATAGCTTTGTTCAGGTTTCATCAGTGCAGCCATATCGTACCATATCTGTTTCATTCCCGGATACTGAGTCATGATTTCTTTTACCTGGGGAAACGCCTTGTTTTTCAGGTATTCATCAAAAGTATTCGGGCTGGGGTCCCAAAGATTGCACCCGAAAGACCTTGTTTCTTTCCCTTCTGCGTCATTCACTTTTTTAGTAGCATAATATTGCCCATCAGAACCATCGGCCCAATCGATATTGTGGGAATAATAAAGCCCGAAATCAATACCGAATTTTTTACAAGCGTTATATAATTCTCTAACAACATCATGCTTAAAGGGAGTGGCATCCATAATATCAAATTTACTGCACGGTGAGTCATACATGGCAAAACCATCGTGATGTTTTGAGGTGATCACCAGGTATTTCATCCCTGCGGCTTTAGCCAGTTTCACAATAGATTCAGCATCAAAATCGGTTGGATTGAATTGGGTAGCCAGTTGGGCATACTCTGCACGAGGTACTTCTGCTGCATGTTGTACCCATTCAGCAACAAAGGGACGCCTCATTTCTTCCATTGTTTTTCCTTTCCATACACCGCCCGGAATGGCATATAGCCCCCAATGTATAAACATCCCGAACTTATCGTGATTAAACTGCTGGATGGTTTTTTCTTTCGAGTCACTCATCTTTTGCCAGTCAGCTCGCATTTGCTCCTCGGTAAGTGTTTGACTTACACATACATTTAACAAAAATGCAACTCCAATAAAAAGACCTATTACTTTTTTCATCTGTTTATAATTTGTTTTTTAGTGGTCAGATGGAACTCGCCAATAATCATCCCCTTGTGTGAGTATGTTTTGCTCATGGCTCGTTTCATGTTCCAAATTTTAATTGGTTATTTAAAATTATTCAAAAGTATTCGTACTCGATAAGCCTATTAACTTATTTATGCCATTATTTCCAACCTACTATTCTCAGGAAGAAACCAGCTGTTGGGTCTTTATCGTGACAAGCAAGAAAAAGACATTCAGGCTTTCCATCTTTCCACAAAATATGTGGACGTTCGGTGCGTGCCAGCTCCTGGTTAAAATAATAATTGTTTGTATTGTAGCCTATTTCTGGCCTTCCCCAGTTTATTCCATCTTTTGATTGATAGAATAATCCAGGCCTGTTTCCTCCCAGTTTAATCTTATCTTTAGGAATTAGATTACCTTCAAGTGCATTTTTTACGCCCATGCGGTCTTCTACGATCATATAATACATGCCTTTATAGTAAAACGCGTATGGATCTTCAATGTCAATTTCCATATTAGCATAACTTATTAAAGGGTTTTCCTTGTAATTTTCATACGGTCCTTCAATATTATCGCTGATGGCCAGAGATATTTCCCTGTAAGATTTCGGTTTATGCCTGTCAGTCATTGATTTGTAATATATCCTGTATTTCCCTTCGGCATCGACTAAAAAAGAAGGATTGGATGCATGAATTATATTGTCATTGCCCATTTTTCCCGATGCCCTGATAATAGGATTGTAAGGGCTTTCCACCCAAGGATCATACAATGATTTTGTTGTAGCGATCCCAATCTCTTGTCGGTTTGATGGCTTTGAATTATCCCGGAACAAATACACAAGCACATAAGTGTCACCTACTTTTGAAATTTGCGGATTATGATAGCTTGCATATTTGCTTGAAAATGTGGTATCAACGAATTGATAGGGACCCTCAGGACGGTCCGCGGTGAAGTGTACAATCTTGCTGGCGGTTGTCCAACTGGCGCTGTCGGGAATTGTCGACATGAAAATATGCAATTCCCCTTTTTCATCGTAAATGGGCGCCATGCACCAGTTCCACCAGCCTTTTTTTGCTTCAAGGATAAATTTGCCGGGAACCAGTGATTTACAAAAAGAAGACTCTCTGATCGTTAAATTCTGCGTGCAAGAAATAAACATTAGAAAGACGCAGATAAATCCAAAGAGTTTTAAAAATTGTCTCATTTTTCGAATATTAGTTTTTCATACTTTTTCTTTCAGAAGAGAAGCAACTTGCAGGGGGATTTTTTGGTAGTGTTAACACCCACGCATCCAATTTTGCTTCCAGTTCTTTCACTTTATCGGGGTTTTGTGCAGCGATATTTTCTTGCTCTGCCCAATCTGCATTAATATTATAAAGTTCTTGTCGGTTAAACTCTTTATTAACCAGAAGCTTCCATTCGCCATCCTGAATACCAAGACTGGGCCAGAAATCGCTATTCTTATTTGCAAAAAGCCATTGCCAATAAATGATAGACTTTCGATTAAACGAAACACCCTTAATTGCCGGAACAATACTCTCTCCATCGGTTTTGTAATCTTTGGGTAAAGTTCCTCCAGCCAATTCAACAAAGGTTGGCAGCATATCGACGGCTGCAATTGGCGATGTTTTATTAACTATTCCTGAAGGTACAACACCAGACCAGCGAACGATAAAAGGTTCACGCACTCCTCCGGCAAATAGAGAGCGTTTCCGGCCTTTTAAACCATTTGTTTCTCCAACCGAATAATAGCTTCCCAAACCAGGTCCGGTAGAGTTATCGTCTAAGTTTTTATTTTTTTCGGTTCCTGTATTTTCAGGGCCGTTATCGGAAGAAAAAATGACCAATGTCTTCTTTTCAATCCCTAATTCTTTTAGCTTGGCAAATAATAATCCGATTTGAAAATCCGCTTCAGCAATTACTGCGGCATAAACTTTTTGCTGTTCATTTAATTCCGGAAATTGTGCCAGAAACTTCTCCTTTGGATAATGCGGTACATGAACAGCATGAATCCACACACTCACAAAAAATGGGTTTTCTTTATTTTTCTCAATGAAATTAATCGTTCTGATCATGGTCGAGTCGGCGCTCATTTGCGGAAACCTGCCTGACACGTTAAACACATCATAATCATCATAACCATATTCCAAAGGTGAAGGGGCATCTGGCACATCAAAATTAGTCAAATGCCATTTTCCATAGTGTGCTGTTGTGTAACCAGCCTCTTTTAATAAGCGGGGCAACATGACCACATTCGGATCAAGCCAATCGGGCATTCCCCGCTGAATGTGCGATTGCACTGTCGCGAAATGTCCATGAACCGAATGACGTGCAGGAAAATGTCCGGTCATAATTGCTGTCCTGCTTGGTGAGCAGACTGGATTACAGACCGAAAAATTTTGAAAATCCATGCCTTCTTCCGCCATTTTATCAAGATTTGGGGTTTTGCAAAATGTACTGCCATGGCAGCTCAAATCTTCATAACCCCAGTCATCGGCATAGATAAACACAATATTGGGCTTAGTCTGCCCAAAGACGTTGGAGCTTGAAAAAATTGCCGACAACGCTGTAAACCCCATTTGCAATGCAAAACATTTCAATCGATTACTTTTCATTTTTTTTTGTTTTCGTCAATTAAACAACTTATTTTTCTTCAAGTGTCAACTTAATTTTTTCCCATGGTATTTTTGGCTTTTCCTTCTATCTGATATAAAAGAAAACCTATATTTCCATTTCCGGTAAATGGGGCTACCTGCCAGCAATCGAGTATGCGATACCAAACCATGTCGTGTTGTGAAAGAAATGATTCATAATTGACATCTAATTTCAATTGTGCTTTGGTTTCTTTATGATGAACAAAAAGCGCAAGAATCATAAGTAATACAGTTACTTTATGCATTATTATTTTTCTTTGATTTATATCAAAACCATTGTCTTTCACTGTATATAAATGTTTACAGTCAATATGTAATAGCTATTCGGATAACAAAATTACTTCTCATCGATTATCTTTCCAGACTTCGCATGCCAAATATCCACTGGCACATCATTCTTCTGTGGCGCCCCGGCTGTACTACGCCCATCGGCTACGTATTTCTCCAGCAACTTTGTCAGGCGTTTAACAACTTTGGCATTTTGCCCCTCAATGTTTGTTTTCTCACCAATGTCATCGTGCATATTGTAAAGTTGAATGGACGGCAAACCCTCTTTGAGTGCGGCGTCATCTTGGGGATCGTCCCAGCCACCAGATCCGGGGCACAGTTCCAACTTCCAGTTGCCCTGTCGGATAGCAAATCTACCATTGATCGAGTGATTCACGATTGCCTCGTTCCGCGGGGTTTTCTCGGTGCCCAGCAATGCCGGCAAAATACTGTGGGAATCCTCGCCCGCATTGTCTGGGAGCTTCGTGCCCAGAATGTCGGCGCAGGTGCTCATCAGGTCAGACAAGCATACGATCTGGTCGCTGTGACTGCCGGCTTTGATCTTGCCCGGCCAGCGGACAATAAACGGAATCCGGTGGCCGCCCTCCCAAATGTCCGACTTGTAGCCGCGAAAATCCGCGCTGGGATAATGCCCCAGTGCCTCCAACTCATGAACCCCGACGTAGGGCGCGCAGCCATTGTCGCTGGTTAATATCACCAGCGTGTTGTCGCCCAAGCCGGCTGCGTCAATGGCCTTGAGTACTTCGCCTATGGCCCAATCCGTTTCCATCACAAAATCGCCATATTGTCCCAGGCCGCTTTTGCCCTGCCATTCCCTGGTCGGCACCAGCGGACAATGCGGCGACGTCATTGCCAGATACAGGAAGAATGGTTTTTGATCCTTCCCTCGCGCGCCGATATAATCCACCGTCTTGCCCGCCATTTTCGGCACAAGATCCACCACGTCATAATCCGGTGCGGCAGGGCCAACCTGGGTTCCGCGGGGCACGGGAACAGGTCCGTAAACAAACGTGGAAAATTTCTTCTTTCCACTGGGTACTTTTGTAAAATGATCGTTTTCGATGTAAACAAAAGGCTGCATGTTGGCCGAACCGGCGATTCCAAAGAAATAATCAAAACCGTGCTGCCGCGGACCATCCGTGATCGGTTTGGCAAAGTCCTCCTTGTCGAATTGCAATCCCAGATGCCATTTGCCGATGGCGGCGGTGGTGTAGCCATGTTGTTTCATCAAAGTAGCTACAGTCATGAGCCCAGACTCAATCAATGGTTCGCTTTCACCTCCCAAAACCCCGTTCTGCAATCGCGAGCGCCAGGCATAACGGCCAGTAAGGATGCTGTAGCGAGAAGGTGTGCAGACCGCCGAGCTGGAATGACAATCGGTGAATGCAATGCCTTCCGCCCTAAGTCGATCCATATTGGGCGTCGCGATCAAGCCACGCTCGGGATTAAGGCAATGTACATCGCCATATCCCAGGTCATCACAAAGAATATAAACGATGTTCGGAGCATTACCGGAAATTGGTTTAGCAGCATAATCCGAATACAGAAAAAAGAGACTGGAGGAAAGAAGGAGCAGGTTTATCCGCCCTAGACGTGATAGAAGTTTTGGGTTTGACATCATCGAATTGATTATTATTTAATTACCTACTGCTTCATCTTTCTTTTTAGCTTCTTTGGTTTTGGCCGGCTCATTGAGCTGTTTTTTCCAAATATCGACTGCCACATCATTCTTTTGTGGCGTACCCGGCGTGCTGCGGCCATCGGCAACATATTTCTCCAGCAACTTCGTCAGTCGTGCGACAACTTCGGGGTCTTGATCCTGCAAATTGACTTTTTCACTGATGTCATCTTGTACGTTGTAAAGCTGGATCGGCGGCAAGCCCGCCTTGATGGCGGCAACACCTAAGAGTTCTCCCCCCCAGCCGCCGGAGCCGGGGCACAACTCCAGCTTCCAATTACCCTGTCGGATTGCAAACCGGCCCAACCAGGAGTGATTCACAATGGCCTCGTGCAGCGGTGCCTTGTCAGTACCCAATAATGCCGGCAAAATACTAAAGGAATCCTCGCCCGCGTTGTCAGGGAGCTTTATTCCCAGAATGTCTGCACTAGTGGCGAGCAGATTGGACAAGCATACAATCTGCTTGCTTTGGCTGTCGGCCTTAATTTTACCCGGCCAGCGTACAAAAAACGGAACCCGGTGGCCACCCTCCCAGATGTCCAGCTTATAACCGCGAAACTCAGCACTGGGATAATGCCCAAGTGCCTCCAACTCATGAACCCCGATATAAGGAGCGCAACCGTTATCACTGGTAAAAATCACCAGTGTATTTTCACGTAATCCATCTTGATCAATAGCCTTCAGAACCTGGCCCAAAGCCCAATCCGTCTCCATCACAAAATCGCCATAGGGCCCAAGACCGCTTTTGCCCTGCCATTCCTTTGAAGGCACCAGCGGTGTGTGTGGTGCGGGTAGTGCCAGATACAGGAAGAACGGTTTTTGATCCTTCCCTCGCGCATCAAGGTAATCGACTGCCTTGTCTGTAATTGTCGGTAGGACATTCACAGCCTCATAATCAGGTGCGGCTGGACCTAACCGGGTCGGGCCGCGCTTGCTAACCGGCCCGTAAATAAGCGAGGGGAATTCCTTCTCCACGCTAGGAATTTCCGTGAAATGATCATTCTCAATGAAATCATACGGCGGCATGTCGGCAGAACCGGCAATGCCGAAAAAATAATCGAAACCGTGTTGCAGCGGCCCATCGGTGATTGGTTTGGCGAAGTCATTTTTATCAAATTTCAAACCCAGATGCCATTTACCTAAGGCGGCAGTCGTATAGCCATGCTGTTTAAGCATCTCGCCCACTGTCAATCGGCCAGGCTCGATTAGCGATTCGCCATTTCCGGGCAGCACATGAGATTGCAGGTGCGTACGCCAGGCATAACGACCAGTAAGGATACTATAGCGAGAAGGAGTACAGACCGCCGAGCTGGAATGACAATCGGTGAAAGCCATACCTTCCGCCCTCAGTTGATCCATGTTGGGCGTCGCGATCTTGCCACGCTCGGGGTTCAGGCAATGCACGTCGCCATATCCCAGGTCATCACAAAGAATATAAACGATGTTTGGCCTGGATGGCTCGGTTGCTGTAAGCCCGGCAAGTGGCAACAGCTGCAATGCGGCGATAAGTGTGATGTAGTGTTTCATATTCAGATGTCTTATATTAAGATGTTTTATAATTCGAGCGCTGTTAACTGGAAAGCAGTGAGGATTTGAAGGTCTCCCTACTTGCGAATTTTAATATCTGCCTGGCATAGAAATCAGGGCTGACCGCCAGCTTCTGCCAGTCTGACATAATCATAATATGCACCACACAGTTCCTTGCCAGACGCGTCGTAAAACCAAGTCTGCACTATTGCCGGCCCCGCTGGCAGGCGCAAGGTAAAAACTGCACCGTCAGAATCGGGATCCAAATCTTTCCGCTCGTCATAGTAGGTTTTGCCCCCGTTCCAGATACGGATCCTGGCCGAGTGAACAGGTAGTGCCTTTCCGTAGGTCAGCGCATTACTTTCCGTGACACGAATGGGAGAACGCAGCGTAGAGGTGATCGTGGTTTCACCAGCAATATCTTTTGGCCAGCGGCGCAGGTCGAAGGTATAGTCCCCCGCTTCGGCAAAAGTAACCGCGTTATATCCGTTGGCATTGAGTCCTGCCGCGATCATGGTTTGATTCCACGGTGGAAGCCCGTCCGCCATGTGCCAGTCGTGGCCGTAAAGACAGGTAACCGGCTCTTTTGGAGATCCCGCGATCGGGCGGGCGTATTCAGCCGAATTCGCGCTTATGTCGCGCCACCAATTCTCGTAGGCGGATTGAAGCAACTGTACGATTTCTCCAATATGATTGTTTGTCGGATGTGTCAGAAGGTTCGTCTTTTGTAACATATCCGCCTGAACATCATAAAGTTCCCAAGGTGTAGTCGAAGATTTACGCATCAGCCGCCACTTGTGCGCAATGCGGCCGGAAGCATCCAGCTCATCCCGCATCACACAGGCTTCCTTGTATTTCACCAGATCGTCCAGCCGTTGGTTGTCTACCACTAAAACCCGTGTTCCCGGAATTGGGTCATCGTTGGCCGGATCGCTGTCCAGCAAGGTCTTAACACTGTGTCCAGCTATCGGCACCTGTGCCGACCGGTTGGCTACATCGTGCAATTTCAACACATCCATAAACGTCGGTAGAAGATCCATCTCGCTTACCATCCCCGGTATATCCCGTGAAGTTGCCGCAGTTCCGGCATAACCCCCGGCGGGCCAACGAACAACACAGGGCACCCGGTGACCCGCTTCATAGGAAGTTGCCTTGTCTCCCCGAAACATGAAATTAGCCATGCCATTGTCCCCAAGGATAAAAACCAGAAGCGTATTATCCTGCAGTCCTGAAGTATCTAGAAATTTGAGCAACCGCCCAACGTTTTCGTCCATATTCTCAATGGTTGCTGTATGCGGGCTGGCGTCTGTCCGCGCACCTGGGGGAATATCGTTGGGGACATGGGCTACATTGTAAGCTAAATAGACGAAAAACGGTTCCTGTTCCTCCTGGCGTGTTTTCATGTAGTCTATCGCCTTTGTCGTGAAAAAGTTCGTTAGAAACGCACCAGAAATCCCTACGTGTTCTATCGTACCAGGGATTTGTCCGTTAGCTTCACTCAGAATCATCGGCTGCTCATGGTCATAAACGGTAGAAGGCATTGTGTTCCGGCTGCCCCATGAGCTGGGTTGCTGGTCAATGCCGCCACCCTTGATCATAACCACTTCCTCAAAACCATGATCCTGCGGACGGAACGGATAGCTTTCGCCAAGATGCCATTTTCCAAATATCGCCGTACGATATCCGTTGGTTTTGAATACATCGGCCATGGTCACTTCATTGGAATTCAAAAAATAGCGTCCCATGACCGTATGCCATACGCCGCAGGCGTCATCGTAACGCCCGGTCATCAATTGGGACCGACTAGGTGAACATGTCGGAGCAACGTGGAAGTCGGTAAACCGCACACTCTCACCGACCAGCCGGTCAATGTTCGGAGTGCGGGGCGCATTCTCGCTGTGATTGTAATAGCTGAAATCGCTATAACTCAGATCATCCGGCATGATGATCACCACATTTGGCCGCTGCGCGTGAACCCCCGGTGCCAATGCCGCAGTGAAGGCCAGTAACGAAGTCAGATAGATCGATTTTTTCTTCATTTAGTATTTCCTCCTATATGGTTAATTCTGTTCAATGTAGGGTTAATGGGATTTTTCTTTCGCCAATGGTGCCACCTTTGCCACAGCGTCGGCAATCTCGACACAAACCACTGAGGCGATTTTATCAGGCACTACCGACGGCAGATCGAGTGTAACACCGACATCGGTCTGACTGAACTCTACCGCTTTGTTGTCATCGAGCAGGAAGGCCTTGGTGACCTTGCTTTCAAGGCCGGGCAGCTCAAACTTTCCGTCTGCCGGCCAGTTGAAAATCATCACATAAAGTTTCCCGGACCTGGTCGTGCAACGCCAATTCCATGCGGTTATGAATTTAGGTTTGCCCGCCTTATCTTTTTCGGTGTCGCCCTCGTAACCGCCGCCCAGGCGGTTGTTCATGATGATCCCGGGAAGGAGCTTTTCCACGGTGTCGTAAAGTTTCTGGGCCTGTTCGTGGTTGATGTTGGGGTTAGGCTCCCTGCCCGGCGTGTCCCACCAGAGTACGGCAGGGACATCCGAACCGTAATTTGTCAGCAGTTCCTTCACCTGCGGCACAGCAATTTTGTCAATGTAATCATTCATGCCGTGTTTCTGTGCCGGATCCCATTTGCCTCCACTTGCGGCACCACCGTTGTTCCAGTCCTGCGCCTGCGAATAATAGAAACCTAGCCTGATGCCGTAGTTCCGGCAGGCAACGGCGAGTTCCTGCAACGGGTCATGATGCCACGGGGTCGCATCGTAAATGTTCCATTTGCTGGCCTTGGAAGGCCACATGGCAAATCCGTCGTGATGCTTGGCGGTGATGACGATGTATTTCATACCGGCGTCTTTGGCGATCTTCACCCACTGATCGACGTTAAACCCGGTCGGATTAAATTCCTTGGCGAACTGCTGGTATTCGGCCATCGGAATCTTGCCGTGGTTCATGATCCACTCGCCGGTGCGAGGCACCGGCTGGCCGTGATAGTATCCGGCAGGCACGGAATAGATGCCCCAGTGGATAAACATTCCAAACTTCGCTTCGCGCCACCAGTCCATCTTGTCTGGTTTCTCTTGCGAAAAGAGGTTGAACACCAGAAAAAAAGAGATAATTGTTAATACTGTTCGTTTCAAAATTTATAATATTTATGTTAATAATTGATTGTCATCTGCAAATCATGAGGGAACGTTTTAATATTTCTCATTAATTCAATTCAATTAACTAATCTGGCAACCCGCTCTTCCATTTATCCCACATTTCCAAAAGTTCATGAACTTTTTCACTTTTTTCTGAAGTCAGGTTATTGCTTTCAAACCGATCATCAGAGATATTATAAAGTTCAATCCGATCCCGAGTTTCATCGGCCAACAGTTTCCAGTCGCCACTACGAACGGCAAGATAAACCCAGCTATTGGGCAGATTTGGATTTTTTGTGGAAAAGTTCCATTCCCAAAACAAAGGTTTTGTTCTGATGAAGGGTAAATTTTGAAATATAGGGGTAAAACTTTCCCCATCCAGCTGATAATTTACCGGCAATTTTTGGAGTGCCAATTCACAAAAGGTTGGTAACAAATCAACGGTAGAAAGCACACTGCGGTGATCCACTTTTCCGGCATTTACATGACCCGGCCAGCGCACGATAAACGGGACATTTACCCCACCTTCAAAAATATTGGTTTTGCGTCCTTTCAACCCGCCAGTTGAACCGGCAATTTTTGCCGGGGGGTAATCAGCAGGCCCATTATCACTACTAAAAATAACCAATGTGTTTTTATCAAGCTCCATTTCAGTTAAAGCCTCCATTAAACGTCCAATTTCACGATCGGCATTTGTTAAGACGGAATAATAAGTTTCTTTATCAGGCACAAGCCCCTTGTTTTTATAAGGTTTTCGTTGTTCATCAGATGGCCAGAGTGGCGTATGAGGGTCTTTTAGCCAAAGATCAACAAACATCGGCTTTTTGCCTTTGTATCGTTTCATGAAGTCGATCGTCGCATCGACAACAATGCGGCTTGAACTTTGCGCCCACAATGTATCACTATCCATGTAACGGGTTGTTGGCCAAAGTTGGTCGCCTTTCCAGGTTGGGCCGTTGCCGTTCCACACCCGGGTTTCGTCGTAACCATATACTTTGGGTTCAGGAGCAGTGAGGTCGCCATTGGGTTCGCCTCCGCCGCCCAGATGCCATTTACCAAAATGCGCGGTGGCATATCCGGCTTCCTGCATCATTCGAGGTAGATAAACGGGTAAAGTGGCATCCAACCAATTCGGCATTCCACGCTTGGCATTCACTTCATTTCCGGCAAAATGGCCATGAATCCGATGACGTGCAGGAAAATGGCCGGTAATAACCGAACTCCTGCTGGGCGAACACACACCGCTGGTGACATGAAATTGCGTGTAACGCGTACCCTGTGAGGCCAATTTATCAAGATAGGGCGTTTTTACTTCAGTGTTTCCATAGCAGCCCAAATCACCATAGCCCCAATCGTCGGCAAAAATGAAAAGGATATTTGGTCTTTCAGGAACAGCGTCTTTTTTATCTTTATTGGTGGCATTGCATCCAACCGCAACCAAGCCAATGGAGATAAGAATTAGTTTGATATCATATTTAAGGATCATGATTTTTTATATTTATAATAAAGATCACTACTTCCAATTTATTTTTGCCTCTTTCGTTTCAAGGTTTACCCAAACAGAAGCATGTTTAAATTCGCGGCTTAACTTCCAACCCTCTTTTACCATATCACCGGATGGTTCTCCAAGTGGCTTGTCAAATTCGGGGTACCAGTCGTATGTGCCATATTCACCTTGCCAGCCCCAAGTAAAACAAAAGTAGCTGTTCTGTTGAGCCGCTACCAAAAAACAAGCAAGAGGGAAAGTTATGCGTTCGCAGGCTAGGCGATGAATTTCTTCGTGCGGCTTCTTTATCATCTCCGGGTCACTCCACCAGGTGAAGCCCGGCCATGCCTTGAAGACTATGATATTGCCATCTTTAGCAGCATTGCTCATTTCCACAAGTTCGTTGAACAGATATTCCTTGTCTTGTTGGGTGATGTCCGGTGAACGATCGAAATCATCCATCATCGCGCCATCAGCTAGCGACAAATATTCAACACCTACCGGTCCCTTTTTCAAGTCATCACCATGAAGCGGATTGAAGATAATGATCTTATCCTGTCCCATCTTTTCGTGCGCATCTTTCAACATGGTAAATAGCCCTTGTTCCAAATCAGCCACTTTCTCCTGGTTCGCCACCCGTCCCCATTTTATGGTAGCAGTGCCAGCCCCATCAACGAAGATACCGTCGCACGAGTATTCTCCCACAGCTTTGACTGCAACATCTACCCACCAGTCACGCACATCCTGCCGTGTAAGATCGTAATAGCTGCTTTCCTTATTGTCATTCTTTGGATCCAACAGCAAACCATTTACCGGAAAGGTGGCATTGGACAGCTTCCATGGTTTCTTCCACATGTCGCTGGACCAGTAGAACAAGACCTTAGCATTGGGGTTACGTTGCTTAACGGCTCGTGCCTCCATAGCAATATTCGGTTCAACGGTGTTCTGGGTGTTACCGGCGGTGAAAGTGATAAAATTGAAATGATCCGCCAAGAAATTGGATTGCTCCGTTGTAAGCCCGTCCCCAACGCCCAGATGAGCAGATACGGGCACGTGATCCCAACTGAAGGGTGGGAATCCTTCTTGGGCCTGACAGGTGATCAGGGAGAAAAACAAGACTGAAATGACTACAAGTATCTTATTCATTTTATTGTGTTTATTTATTTTCTTTTAAAATTTTAAATCAATGGACATCATCCGAGACATTTTGTTGAAGGTGCCAGGAATTCTATACTTATCTATCATCCTTTCGGGTCAATTGCAATCCGTTTCGGCTACGTTCATAGCGATATTCATGCTTCTGTCCATTAGAGCGGAACGAGAGCGTCAGGGAACCGTCCGTTCCAACCGTCCGTTCCACCGACTCCGAAACCGTCCTCGCCTCGGCGGCATCTTTAACAGGAAGTACAATCGTTGACAGCAACGATTCACTACCAGATGCTTCCAACTCTATATCAACGTAGGGAATCTGCTTCAGCTTTGCATTCAGCTTTTCCGGCTTATATGAATGATAGCCCGGAACATATTTATGTGGCACATCGGCCACAGCAATCACTGCCATTGTGCCGTTCTTCCCATTCAGCAACAGGTAGGCATGATCTTCAGGCACCTCGACCTCGCCAATGTGGTGAATCCGGCTTTCAATATGTGCACCAGCCGCGCTTTCCACTTCGTCAAGCAGCACTGTGATCAACGGCTTATCGAATGTAAAATGACGCCGCCATTTTTTGAGTTCCTTTTTCGGATAGGCATTCGAGCAATCCATCAACACGTACTCTTGATCATCACCATAACGATACTCCAGCACATCGCCACCAATGCTTTCATCCATTGGTTTGCCACGCCACTTGCCCGGAATTTGTTTTTCGCCGTTAACAAAAATAACGTTCTGTCCCTGGCTCCCCGCTTGCGGATAAGTCCATCGAGCATCATCAAAACATTTCTCGTCGTAAGGGATGTTGCCGATACCCCGAATATAACTTTCTCCGCGCCAGTGAACGCCCCAGTCACCGCAATCCAGGTGTCCGTGATGCGGATCGGTATGCCGTCCTGCTTTACAGTACAAGGTCACCGTTTCTGTATCCGTAAAGCTCGAACGCATCACTACATAGTCAATCGTCCGGAAGTGACGCGACTTCATCTCCGGTAGTGCCGGTTCCACCGTGGTTTCCGGAAATATGATATCCCAGAAACTGTTTCGGTCGCTGGCGCAAATATTTTTTGCATACCATGCCGCCTCTGACGAACCCGTCTCTTCTGCCAGCACATTGAACACCGCGCTATTGCGAATTACCTTGTTACCTGTATCTCCAAAATCCACCTTCTGGTCCGGCGGCAGAAGCGTCCATAGCAGGAAGCTCACCGGATGTTCTCTCATCCTGGGATGGTTGAGCAGTGTATACTTGCCGTTTGTAATCCGCTTGAGAGGCACTCCATACTTCACTGCCCATTCGAAAATATCTCTTGAATATCCTGTTCCCTCCTGCCATCCACCATCCAGACCGATATTGTCAAAGGTTTTCCAGATTCGGTTGTAGGACTCGGCGACCACATCGATCAGTTGCGGATCCTCTGTAAGCAGAGCCAGTGAGGCCATGCCGGCGCCACTGGCACAGTGAGTCATCCAATTGCATCGATAGGCGTGAGCCCACCAATAGTAGTCCCAATTCCCTCTGACCCGCAAGATCGCCTTTTCAAGCAGGGCACCACGAATACGGTCACGTTGTCGCACGTCCATCCAATCATAGATCCAATCATAAACCATGCCCATGGCGTGAGCGGTATGGCCTGTATAGAGATCGTAGTTGAACACCACCTGATCGTCGGGGACATTCCAGGGCATCACACGGCTGTAGATAATCGGAAACTGGTGGGCACGATCCTCCCAATGTGATATATCACAGACAACGTCTGCAAACTCGAAGGCCTTTTCAGCATACTCCACCTCTCCGGTCATCTGATATAGAAAGGCCAGGAGCAGGGCGTTATTACGATTGTTATCAATATAATTATGAAAGCTCCAGTTATCGGTGTAGCGGGGATTCCTGTCCTCCGGAGGAGGAGTTTTTTCCACTTCCGTTGAAAGAAGTCTTTTGCCTTCAGTCAGAAGCCTGGCATATATATCTTTACACACCTCGTCATTCCTGATTCGCTCACGTAGTTCAGGCACCTCATCTGAGGAAAAGTACAGGTAGGGATGATCGAGATTATCTCCAATGGCACGACCCATTTTCTCGGGAGTAACTCCCTGGCACGACGAGACACCAAGGGCCATCACAACAATAACAATTGCTTTCAAGGTCAATTTAACCACCATCCCAGATTTCTGGTGAAGCAATACCTTGCGCGATACCCTTTCATCAAACAATACTACCGTTAGATTATCACTTTGTGTATTCATAACCAGAATCTTATTTCTTCAGTTTTCTACAAAACCTTCAACATCATCCAATACGATCTTCTGACGAGCGTCAGAGCCTCGGAGCGTCAACTCTACATTTTTGAACTCAATATTTTTGGCATGGCGGATGTATGCACCCCAGGCAGGCAGTGTACCGAAGAAATATTGCTCGGGATAGCGAGCTATATCCTCTGGCACATCGGTAATGGCAGCGTCCTCTTCATTGCCACCACCGGGGTATGATACCTGGATGTTTTCCAATACTACGTTCTCAATGTAATGTCCCGGAATACCAGCTATCATAATAGGACCTGCTTTGGCTTTCTCTCTGTCAGTCTTCTCACCAGTAGGAATCTCAGTGTTTCTGTATCCTAAAGTCGCTTCTTTTACTCTGTCTTCGTAAGTAACCGTAGCAATTACATCGCTGATACGGATGTTTTTTATAGTTCCTACCTCATCTTCCAATCCATCAACATTTACTTTCTCAGTTCCGGTATAGGTGTTTTTGGTATACTTTCTTCCACGGTTACCCAAGCGGATAAATATAGGGCTTCCGACATCTTCCATTACAATGCGCGAGATATCAATATCTTCAAGAGTCCCTCCATCTACTATTTGTAGTTTAATAGCTCCCATAGGACAGTCGTAGAAATAGCAGTTACTCACTTTTACATTGATAAAACCACCGCTTGATGAGGTGCCATATTTAAGGGCAGCGGTATTACTACTAACGCGGCAATTGCGTACTACAATGTTTTTGCAAGTGTTCAGTGAACTCTTAAGGCATATCCCATCGTCACCGGAACTAATGTCACAATTCTCTATCAACACATCTTCGCAACCATCTATATCGAGTCCATCGTTATTCGAGCCATTGTTTCTGAAATCTATTTTTATCCCGTTGAAATGTACGTTGTGGCAATCCACTATGTGTAAACCCCAAAATGCAGGGCGGAGAAAGGTTAATCCCGAAAAGGTCACGTTTTTACAGTTTTCGAAACGAATCAACCTTGGACGATTGTCTTGGCCATCAGGGCCCGAACGTTCTGGAAATGCCTCAGGAGTGCCCCGTCCGTCAATAGTTCCCAATCCCTCCAAAGTGATATTTGAAGCATTACCGGCATATATTAGACATTCACTGTTCCCTTCACGAGAGGGGATAAGGTTATCAATCTTGTAGTCTTTGATATCCTGACTCCCCAATAGTGTTGCACCGTAATCCAACGAAAGTTTTACATTGCTTTTGAGGTGAATAGGTGAAATATGATAGTCTCCCGTGGGAACCCATACTGTACCTCCACCGGCAGCAGAACAGGCATCAATGGCTTTTTGGATGGCTTCGGTATCTTTAGTAAGACCATCAGCCACGGCACCGTACTCTTTAACATTGAATATTTTCTCTTCGTTATTCAGAATTTGAGATGCTATAGAGTTATCTGGTTTTTGAGACTGGCAGGCCGTTGCTAATTCGAGACAAGGCCTCTCATAGGCAGAAGTCCCATGTAATTTTCCAAGCGTGAGAAAATAGAGATTCTCATCTATATATGCGTACTGTTCATCGGAGAAGTCATTCCTCTCAAAGCCATGGCCGTATCGCTGAATTCTATCCCACTCTCCCGGACCTACAGGCTGTGCTGTAATATTGAAAGTTAAACTTACTAACATCAATAATATACATATACTTGCTAAATTTTTCATTGTATTTTCCATTGTTCTATTGTTTAATCAAAATCTGTTGATACAATTTCCTTTTATTATTTTTTAAATGTATGAAATACATGCCTGGATATAACTCTGCAATATCCAATAGTTAGGTAACACCCCCCTTTTTAACAATATCACTCACGACATTAATAATTTGATAGTCAAAGTCTTCATCTTTGGGCAATCCCTTTACGTTCAATATTGTTGATGCTGGGTTCGGATAGATTTCAGTACCCATTTCATTGTAGCCTTCTTTGCTTATCGTGTAAGCGTAGTCTTCTGTAAGCAATGCAAGTGCAGCCATTCCGACTCCGCTGGCGCAGCGGGTCGGCAAGTTACACCGGTACGCCCAGGCCCACCAGTGGTAATCCCAGTTGCCGCGTACCAGCAGTACTGCCTTTTCCAGCAGGGCTCCGCGTATGCGATCACGTTGCCGCACATCCATCCGGTCGTAGATCCAATCATAGACTACGGCCAATCGATGGGCGATATGAGCAGCGTAGAGGTCGAAGTTAAAGACTGCCTGATCGTCGGGTACGTTATAGGGCATGACCCGGCTGTAAAAAATGGGGAACTTATGGGCCCTGTCATCCCAGTTTGGAACATCGCAAACCACATCTGCAAATTCGAATGCCTTTTCTGCATATTTTGATTTTCCTGTCATCTGATAGAGGAAGGCCAGGCGCAGGGCATTTTCGCGGTTGTGATCAAGATCATCTCCAATGGCCCGACCGACTTCCTCAGGTGTGACTCCCAGGCACGGTGAGACAACCAGGACCATCACAAAAGTAGCTATTACAGTAAATTGGTTGAACATAAAATACTCCTTTTAAAATAATTATAAGAAATCGTTGCGGATCGGCGTAAAAGTGTCGACGATGATACCATCTTCCAACGCTACCACTCCGTGAATCTCCTTCTTGGCGGCATAGTAACTATCACCACAGGACAGCGTTTCAGTCTGGTCACCCACGGTGACTTCAAAAACACCTTTAGCAATATAGCCAATTTGTTCATGATCCTCATGACTGTGTGGCTGACCGATGCCGCCTTTCTTAAACGTAAACTCGACCAGCATCATAGAATTCTGGTGTAGAAGTACCTTGCGGCTGACCTTGTCATCCAACACCGCTGTTTGTATATCATTACTTAGTGCAATCATTGATAACCACCTTATCTTTAGTGCTCTATAAATCCTTCAACATCATCCATTACAATCTTTTCACGAGCGTCAGGCGTGCGCGTTGTTAGTTCCACATTCTTGAACTGAATATTCCTGGCATGCCGGATATAGGCTCCCCATGCGGGCAGCACCCCGAAGAAGAACTGCTCCGGGTAACGGGTTATGTCTTCAGGAACTTCCCTTTTCGCATATTCTTCTGTTCCCCCGCCGGGATATGAGATCTTAATGTTTTCCAGAACTATATCCTCCACATAATGCCCCGGGATTCCCGTAATCATGATCGGGCCTGATCTCGACATTCGATCTTCTGTACTCAGATAAAAATCCCCTTTATAGTCAGCAGCACGTGATGCTTTCTCTATACTCTCTATAGTCACCTCCGCGACCACATCGCTTATGCGGATGTTCTTGATTGAGCCCACCGGGGGACTAACAAAGGAAGTATCTCTGGATCTGGCCGTAAAGATGTGTCCACGATTCCCCAGCCGTATGAAGATGGGGTTGCCTACATCTTCCATCACGATCCGGCTAATATTAACGTTTCCCATTCGCCCGCCATCCACCAATTCCAGCTTAATGGCACCCATGGGGCTGTCGTAGAAATAGCAGTTTGTTACCGTAACGTTTATGAATCCTCCACTGGAAGAGGCTCCAAACTTAAGCGGAGCCGTATTGCTTGCTAAGATGCAATTCCGGACATCTATGTTTTTACAGAGATTAAGAGAACTCTTCAGACAGATGGCATCATCCCCCGAGTTTATATTACAGTTTTCAATCAATACATCCTCGCAGCCATCTATGTCGATGCCATCGTTGTTGCCATTATTGTTCCTGAATTTTATGGTCACAGCATCAAAATGAATGTTTTTGCAGTCTACTAGATGCAACCCCCAGAATGCCGGATTCTTATAAGTCAGACCGGAAAAAGTTACATTCTCGCAATTCTCGAAGCGGATTAGCCGTGGGCGATTGTCTTTGCCGCCCGGGCCTGAGTTTTTAGGAAAGTACTCATTAGTTCCACGACCGTCGATTACGCCGAGACCTTCAAGACGGATATTAGTCGCATCCTCGGCATAGAGCAAGCATTCAGATTGTCCTTCACGCGCCGGCCGAAGCTTGTCGATGGGATAGTCCTTCATATCCTGGCTTCCCAGCAACTCAGCCCCGTGATCAAATGAAAGCGTAATATTGCTTTTGATGTGAACTGTTCCGATCACAAATTGCCCGGCAGGAATCCAAACAACTCCACCTCCCGATTCAGAGCAGGTGTCGATCACCTTCTGCAGAGCGACTGTATTCATGGTAACACCATCACCTTTGGCACCATAGTCTTTGATGTTAACTATTTTTTCTTTGGCTTGACCATATCCGATTAAAACAAAGATTATTAGTACAAATGATAAAATGAAGTTCTTCATATTTTTTATTTATTCAGGTTAAGGTCTTTTCTCTACTAAGGTCCCGGGCGCGAATGTCTGATCGAGTGTCAATTCAACAACGGTAACGGGTGTATCTTGATCGCTGGATTCCAACTTTACAGTTAAGCCTTCATCATCTTGTGATACATTTACTTTCTTGTCAGTTAAGGTGCGTGCGGAAAGAACTTTCGCAGGTAAAGCACCCAATGCAAGTCCGTCAGCAGGCCACTCAAACACATGCAGGTAGAGCTTGTTGCCCTTGTGACAGGATCCGCCCCACTGACCGTTACTATATGGGCCACCACGGGTGCCATAGATGGCATCACCATAAGTCTTTAACCACTGTCCCATAGCCATTGCTACCTCGGTCTCCGCATCCGTAAACGTTCCATCCGGACGTGGTCCAAAATTCAACAGCAGGTTGCCACCCCCAGTTGTGCAACTAACCAGCATTTTAATGCACTCTTCCGAGGTCTTGAATCCACCCTCACCGCGGTAGGACCAGCCCTTACCGACGTGAATGCAAGATTCCCAATCCTGGGCAAGATCCATTTTACCGATTCGCCCTTCAGGTGTAACGAAATCACCCTGGGTCATCTTCTCGATTTCAGGTGAAGCGGGACCTTTATCTTCAGGGGTACTGGGGCCACAAAACCTGGCACCGCGATTGTTGACAATCAAATTGGGATTGTGCTCATACATCATTGCGAAGAGTTCATCAAACTTCCACTTACTCCAGTCCCTACCCCCGACATGATCAAACCATATCACGTCAACTTCACCGTAGTTCGTGAGCAATTCCTGAACCTGTCCGCGGTAGAAGGCATCGTATACCTCATTATCGCCAACCAAATAGGCAGGGTGATACCAATCACGCGTGGAGTAGTAAAGCCCAACTTTCATTCCGACCTTGTGACAGGCATCGGTCAACTCCTTAACGATATCCCTTTTAAAAGGCGTGTTCGCTATCGAATAGTCAGACAGCCCTGTGTGATAATTGGAAAAGCCGTCATGGTGTTTGGCGGTGAAGACGATGTATTGCATACCTGCGTCACGGGCGGTCTTCACCCACCGATCCGCATCAAACTTCACCGGGTTAAAATACTTATACAAATTGTCATAGAGATCCGCAGGGATGTAGAAATCATGTCCGTAGCGTTCCACCTGCTCGGAAGGGCTTTCCCCATTATGAATGTCCATGGGACGTTTGGCATCACGTCCCCAACTGATTTCCGTGTGCGTGACACTCGATGGTCCCCAGTGAATAAAGAGACCAAATTTGGCATCACGAAACCACTGCATGCGTTCGTCACGTTGCTCTTTGGTCTCATTAATTTGTGGTACGTGTGATAGATCTGCCTGGCTCCAGCAACCAACTGGCAGCAGCAGAATAAAGGTTATGGCAAAAATTGTCTTCATCTTTTAAATTTATACAGATTAAAATAACATATTATTCAACAATTTACTGTAATAGACAGGAGGGAAAAACTAATAATTCTAGTTTATTGTTCATTTTCAAGTAATCTAATTATTTCCAGAACCAGTCCATCTGTCTCGTCCTGGAAAACCTTACACATTTGGTTAGTAATCCTGGTTCCACTTTACAGATTAATTCATTTAATCCTAAATTTCCTTTACACTGCATAACAAAGATAGGTTTTTATTAACACTAAATATATAATTTATTAACAATCAATGCATTAGTATTTTTTGTCATGTACTAAGTAAATTTTATCAATTTGACTTTAAGCCAATATTACAATTGTTACTTTTCAAAAATCAAAGCACATAAACTTTGAGCAGGTATTTCAACGGCATATACCTTTCCTTCCAATTTAAGATTCTGGGCTTTTGCTGTTGCTCTTTCATTCTGAACAAAAACAACCAAACGATTTGTATTGCGAACAGCAATTGCAGCCTCTCCCTCAGCTATTTCAACCTTCAAACATTGATCGCCAGGGCGAATATAGCGGCTCAATAAGGTAACCGGTGCATAATCTGGATTATAGGTTACCACCCCTGTTTGCCGGTTGATGTTAACCAAGCTATTCTGTTTCCAATTCCAGGCACTTGTGCTGGTTTCGTTTAATACCATATTCCAATAACAATAATTATCGCAACCTGCATTTAAATATTCTGCCACTTCAGCAAAACGTTTGCGAGCCTGTTCCATCGAGTTTATCCCATTGTAACAAACTCCTTCGGTATGCATCATTTTCAGGTTAGGGTAATTTACTCTAAGTTCCTTCATAACCTTCGGGTTACAATATTGCAGGCCAACTCCTACAATATCCTTTGCTCCATCAAGCTTCATAAAATTTTGCGCGTCAGATCGTTTATCCCTGAAGGTGCCTGCCCATAGTTCTGTCTTTATTCCATCTTTGATAAATTGAGGTTTAATATATCCTGAAACCAGCTCTGCCATCAGTTCAGGAGACATATCACAACCGGGATATGGCGGATTCATATCGATTTCGTTTTGTATGGTGAGGCGATCGATATGAACTCCGAGTTTGGCGTATTCCTGAATATATTTTGAAAAATACAAAGCATAAGCTTTATAAATTGCAGGATCTGATTTCAGTACATTGATCGAATCGTTTCCTTTTCCTCCATCCATTTTTCCTGATACTTTCATCCACCCCGGAGGGCTCCATGGCGAAGCAAACATCTTTAAATCGGGATTCTCAGATTTTGCTGCCAGAATAAAAGGAATTACTGATTTTGTGTCTCTTTCTACCGAAAAATGTTTCATTTCATAGTCGTCAGCAACCTCACTGTAGCTGTATGCACTTAATCCAAAATCGGACGACCCTATGGCTGTACGGCAGAGTGCAAAACCAGATCCCTTAGTTGGATTAAAAAGGGCTTCGGCTAATGCTTTACGTCCTGCTTTTGGCAGACTCATAAATGCGTCACCGCCTTGTTCGTTAAAAGCTCCGCCAATTCCGCTTAAGCCTGGGTGAACAATACTGTTCAGCATAACGCTTATGGCAGCATCCGTACTTTTCGCTTTTTTCAATTTTATGGTTACTGTCTTTATAGGTTGTGCCGTAATTTTTGCACTGTCAGATAAATCGACATAATTCAATGTTGCTTTTTTAAATTTCCACGACGATTGAGCAACTGCGGATTGTTGAATTGAAAAATTAACCGTGACAATGACAAGTAATTGTAACAATAAAAGTTTTTTTCTCATTGGTGTATATTTTATTTTTTTCCATTAACCGGTAAAAGTTGTACATTCCGAATGTTAGGTTTTGAATCGATAAAGTCCGATGTTACTTCGAGTGTGAGTGTATGCATTCCAACTGTATTGATTTTTACAGTTCCCAGAATAGACACAGAACTCATAACGTCGGTTGCCATCCTGGGGTTTTCCCAACGTTCATGTTCTTCCAATTTATTTTCGACCGATTGTCCGGCCACTGTGGCACGCATGCGGCCATCCGCTTTCCATTCCTGATTTTTTGCAATATCACAAATCACGGCCACCTTGTATGTTCCGGGTTCAATCAACCTAAAATCCCAGCTAAGCGCTTGCCCTGTCTTTTCAAGGCCAACGGTCATTCCCCTTGCCGGCATAATCCCTTCACCTTTCTTCATTACTGTGAATATTCGTTGATCCAACGGACGAAGTGGCTTGTTTGCTACAAATTCTTTATCATGAATCGTGGAGCGGAAAGCATCCAGGATGACAGTGCCGTCACGCTGCTGCAAAAATGCCTGATCCATCACAGGGGCACCCTCTATTTTTAAAGTAATTACCGAAACATAAGGGTCCGGGGCAGTCTTGGGCACTTTAATGGTAATTGTATTTAAACCTGCTGCTGCATTATATTCAGCCTCATAAGAAAGCGCATCGCCACTTGCTAAAAGGGAAACTTTAGCGACCCTATTATTGAGTCCGTATAATTTAAAAACACCATCCTCCGGCCAATCTACCACATTCAGGTATAGTGTTGTTTTATCACCATCATTTCGCTGTGTAATTGATCCCCAATTTAATTCGTACGGATAAGGACCGGATTTAGTGCCGTAAATCGCTTTTCCATTTTTATCAAGCCATTCACCCATAATTTTAAGCCTGGTTTGCGACTCCTCAGGTATAACGCCTTTACTGTTGGGTCCAACATTTAACAAATAATTTCCACCATTACCCACAATTTGAATCAGCATTTCGAGCATGGCACCTGCTGATTTCCAATTGTGGTCATTGGCATTAAAGTGCCAGGAATCATTCATTGTTTGCCCCGATTCGAAATCGACGCCTATGTTTCCGGATGGCGACATGTTATCGCCCATGGACAGGTAACTTACATACTTTAATTCATCGTCATCGCCATAACGGCTATTACAGATTGCCCCGTATGAAGTCAGCAAATCTACCATTTCCTGTTGACCTAACACTCGCTTACGGTTTGCATCTCTAAAACCGGATGAGCCGTCAAACCAAAACAGCCGGGGATGATAATTCACACATAATTCCTTTATCTGTCCGTACATAAAATCCATATATTTGGTTATATCCGCATCCGGATTTGGAGGGTCAAAATGGAACCCGTTGCGGTTACTGTAAGCCGGGTCGTATTCAGGATGATGCCAATCGGCTATCGAGTAGTAAAAACCGAGCTCAATTCCTGCTTCCTTACAGGCATCAGCTAATTCTGCTACAATATCTTTCTTAAACTGCGTTTGATTCATAACATCCCAATCGGTAAGTTTTGAGTCCCATTTACAAAATCCATCATGATGTTTAGTTGTAAAAACGATGTATTTCATACCGGCTTCTTTGGCAATTCGCACCCATTCTTTGGCATCGAAATCAACCGGGTTGAATGCTTTAACGGATGCCTCATATTTTTCGGTGTTATTCTTCTTTTTATCAAGAAAATCCTCGGATGTTGAAGCGCCAAAGTGAATAAATATCCCAAATTTGGCTTCACGAAACCATTGCATTAATTCATCTTTAGAGGCTTTGGTTGTTTTTGTTTCCTGAGCGGAAACTGCGCCCGGCATTATCATTGCCAGCATTATTAGAAGAGCTAGTGGTCTTAACACGTTTTTCATTTCGTATCTCATTTTATTTGGTAGCTATAAAATTTAAAACTAAGGGATCTTCCTCAAACCTACCCTGGACAAATCGATTGGGACAAAACCCAATTTTAAAGCAGGGGATTCGGGTTTCAACCTAAAATCTCCATGTTCAGGGTCGACAAAAAGCGGATCTGTTGCAAGACTATGCAGATCTACACCATCTTTTTGATTCTCATCAAGTATTTTCCGGCTTAATTCAGGATTATCGGCGCAATAATATATGTTGTAATCGGTATCGGCTTCTTTTGCCCATGCAAGCTTAAGCGGGTCTTTACCAACTCCCTGGTCATAAAATGCAACATCTCCTTTGGTATGATAAAGTATATTTCTCTTGATAGCACCACCCGTCAGCGGTCCTGACTTAAGCTTTAAGTAAGCAGGCGGTATTGTTTTACCATTGTGATACGATTCGATGATATCAGCGATAATGTTGTTCTCCGCACGGTTGTTATGCTTTAAATGAATGCCATGCGAAACACATTTGTAAAGCAAATTTCCGGTGATGAGCGTCCCCTTTTGTAATCCATCCGTTCGAATAGGAGACTGCATGACAATTTTCTGTGCAATGAAGTGGTGAATGTAGTTTTGGCTGATAATATTTCCAATACCGGCGCCACGAAGATAGATACCATTACCATCACCCATTAACTCCATTCCATGGTGAATTTCGTTATATTCGATGAGGTTGTTACAAGAAAAGTGGTTCGACTCATTGGCCTCTATACTATCTTCCATAGGGCTGGATAAATCCTGTTCCTTAAACTCAGTCCTGGTTTTAAAACGGTCGGTTAATCCGGAAATAATGATACCCGCATAGGGTGTATTATGAATTAAATTATTGGCAACACGATTCTCTCCGCTCTGCCAAAGAAATATAGCCGGAGAATGCCAATAGATTTCACCAACATTTTGTATATGGTTATTATATACAAGGTTGTTTTTATTGACGTCTTTTGTTCCCGGGCCGTATCCACAAAGCAGGACACCGGTTCCCCCAATATGCTCTATATGGTTGTTTTGGATTTTAATGTTCTGTCCATACAAGTCTGACCGTATAGCTGTTCCGCCACTCTGAACAAAATGGCATTGCTCAACAGTGCAATTCTCGGCAACACGAAAGCGGATCAGGGAATTGGCCTTATCGTACATTTCCCAATCGTGTTGAAGGCCTTCGTCTTCCGGAGCCCACGAATAGCGTTCACCGTGCATAAATGTTAAACCCTTAAAGCATAAATTGCGAACAGGAATGTCAGCGACACCCATTTTATCCTCCTGTCCCTGAACCAGGATATATTCTTTTATCAAGGGCGCCACAATTCCTTTAGGTTTTTCATTATCCCTTGTCCAAAGATAAAGTTTGCCTTCTTTGGTATTCAATACCCACTCACCCGGCTTATCAAGCGCCTCCAGAACATTCTCAACCCACGCACATTCAAGCCCTGGAATTAAATGAAGCTCTTCCATCAAATAGGTCGCGGTGAAAACCATTGTGGCAATCTTTGCCTTTTCATCCACCGATTCCAGCGGAAGTATATTCATAACCCATGCTTGAAGAGGGCGAACAACGATCTCTACATCCTCCAGATTTGGCCAATTCTTCAGCGTTCCTGATGGAAAATGTAATATATCCTTATCGGTAGCATCAGACAATGATCCAGGCGACACCGCAGTAGGTATAAAACCCTTTGATCTGGCCCTTGGAAGACGCCCTTCAGAATCATACAAGGTGTAAAAACGCCAGGGCATATCCCTCATTTTGGGAACATCTGTAACCCAGACCTTTCCAACGGCAGCCTCTGGAAGTTCGGGGATTGCAGCATCGGGCTTTTTCCAACCTTCAATTTTTATATCAGATGTAAAAACCGGCTTTTCATCCGGATAAGCCTGATACGTAATTGTTGATCCATCCTCTCCAGAGTCTTCTAAACCGAACACCACGGTTTCTTTTAAAGCATATTCTCCTCCCCGAAACCAAACGTTAATATCGCCTTTACTTGACGACTTGATTTTTCGAACATTGTCTTTTGCGCCTTCAAAACTTGCTAATGGCAGCTCCTTTGTTCCCGGATTGGCATCATTTCCCGGTGGGGATACATAGATGTTTATCTCCTTTTTGCATGAAGTAAAGATTAACGCAATCAAAGCAAGACCCACCAATCTATTTATCGCTTTATTCATTTTAGTTAGTTTCTGTTTTAAATAGTTTTTTGTTTTTCGATATGCTTATCAATGTAGTGATGGAGTTTTCGGTAACCCCAAAGGTCCAGCTGGGGCAATTAACCCCATCTTACTAAAAGGTACTTCCTCAAAGTCCGGAATTTGTTGAAATACTGCCGCATCTGTTTTTAATGTCAGGTTATTGGCCGAATAATCCACAAAGCCTGGATCTGATGTAAAAACTATATTTCCAGAGATGTTGACCAGTTTTTCAATGGGAATACACTGGTTATGTGCGGTCATGATGTATTCCCCGTTACGCAAGTCCACATCGGTGTTATAAATCACATTATTAATAAAGGTATTGGTCGTGGGCAACTCGTGTTCTTCTTCCCAGAAACGAAGCAGTTCAGGGTATTTTTTCCCGTGTGGCATCTTACTGAAATCATATTTTTCAAAAAGCTTCTTCCAGTCATCCTTATACATATTAAACCTGAGCTTGTTTGCCTGGCTGAGGTAAAAATAGTTTTTCAGGGGCATGGTACAATTCAGAAAGATATTGTTCCGAATTTTAATATAACTTCCTGTATTGTTATTGATGGCATTGTTTTGCACTTTCTCCGTCCCGATATTCTGAAAAATATTCTTCTCAATGGTTACCCCGAAGCTTGCCCCGTCGGTGTATATGCATTTGCAGCCTTCCATTTTCATCCCAATTTCGTGAAAATAGTTTGAACTAATCAGTGTACCTCTTTGAGTAGGATCAAAACCCAAATGACAGTTTATTGCACCAGCATCAAAAAAATCCCGGACTGCATCATAAATCTCGTTGTACATAATCACATGGTCATTTCCACTGAATCTAATGACCTGGTGGGGAGCATCATGTATCAGGTTATGCATAACCTTAGTGCCAACACCAGAAAGGCTTATCGCGGCATTTCCGCTTGGGATATAATAACCAAAAGCGTGAATGTGGTTGTTTGAGATTTCAAATCCGCTTGCCGTAAGGGTCGCCCAGTCACCTCCATCAACCAGCATCACATTGGATCCAATTTCGTGAATATGGCATGATACTATCTTGTGGGCTTGTCCTCCTTTAATATTGACAGCAGACATCAGAAAATTCCGTATCTCGCAGTGATCCAGGCTCACACCTTCGCCTCCATTAATCTCCATGCAAATATCCCTGCTACCGTCAAATATGATGTTGGAAAATGTTAGCCATGATGCCTTTTCGGTAATTATCATTGGAGTTTTCAGCATGCTTATTCTTATTTCAGAATTGGGATGATAATCGTCCGGAGGTAAAAAATATAAGATTCCCTTCTCCCGATCCAGCCAATATTCTCCGGGCATATCAATCTCTTCGGGAATGTTTTCAAAATGAAAGTAATTTTTCCCCGGGTTATTGATCAGTCCATAACTAATGGGTGTATTAAGGGTAATCTGCCGTTTTTCTTTGTTTATTTGAACTCCCACGTAGCTCCACACCCAGGTTTCTGATAGCACTCCCGACACAAATGCCTGATCACTTTTCCATAAGCCAGACCGGTTGAAACTGTAGCTAAATGTTCCACCACGGGCTTCTTCCTTTACAAACGTGCCGGTACTTTCATCATTCTCGCCCCGGCCACTGCGTCCATTGCTGTCCACTCCGGCGTCAATAATCGTATTCATTTCGGCAATTTCTCCCGGATTGGGCCACCTTGCCAAGGTTAGTCTTTTCCCGTCAATAATGAAATCAGGGGGTCTGTTCTCTCTTGATGGTTGCGCTGCCCCACCCCCACGTGTCTGGTTTATCCCATAATCATTTATCCCCAATGATTTCAGGTCAATCTGTAGAAGTCTTGAAGCTGCATCTTTATCAATAATTCTCTTAAGAAATTCAGGATCGGCAACTTTTTTCACAGCGCTGTTTGGGATTTTATCTGCACCGCTGAGAATTACTTTTTCACCCGGATACGCACGGTATGAGACAGTTGCTTCAGGCAAACCGCTATCATCATCCCTCATCGTTAAACTTTCCTTAATACGATATTCCCCTTCCCTAAGCCATATAGTAACACCAGATGCAGGGAAATTGTCTTCGGATTTTAGCTTTCTGACCTCTTCCATGGCACGGACTATACTTGCAAATGGACACTTTTTTACTCCGCTGTTCAAATCATTTCCTTCTGGTGAGATATAGAGTTCTTTTTTTTCCTGAGAACAGGAAAAGGAAGAAAGCGCCAATAAGATAAGGGCCAAATAATTCAATGTTTTTATCATAACATTTACAAATTTAAAATTCATGTTATTTTCCCCGAATGGCTTTCCGAACCTCTTCCATCACCGCCATGCATTTGGGATTGAAGATCGGGTGTCCGGCAACCACGTCGGCGGTCATGGCCATATTGATGGTCACCGGAATTTTTGCCGCCGCCATCTGCTGGAAGTAGTCCACATATTCTTTTGTCGAATGACGCGGACCTTCAGGGAACTTGCCGTTCAGCGGCTTTCCAAAGAACCAAGTATCCATTAAACACCAGGCTGCAGGAGTCACGTCGCCAAGCTGTCGGCCCGGTCCGATGAGCATGGGATCGGGACGCGTCAGCGCGTCACCGCTGTCGGTCACGGCCAGCTCGCTGAACGGGCTGACCACCGGGCCCCGGTTCGAGCTGAATCACACCACTGCGGAAGGATTGCCGGCCTTTATTGCGCGCGCCCAATCTTCCCACGACGGGTCGAGGGGATAATTCCTCGACAGCGCACCGTCAATGTAGCCGAAGCCAGACAGCTTCTTGCCGTAGCGCAGGCTACAATCGCGCAGGATCGCCGCGATATTGTCGCTGAAGCGTTTCGGGTCGGCATCCTCTGCACCCGCCGCCTTCCAAAACTCCGATTCATATCCGTTGTAACCGGTATGCAGATAGAACAGCGTGCGAATGCCCCTTCGTCCCAGTTCGTCGATGATCTCGCCCAGGAGATCTCGCCTGGCGGTGCGCCCCGATAGAATCTTGTCCAGCGCCGCGTTCGGTCCTGGCCAATAGAATCCCTGATGTGTCGCGGTGAAGGTCACCCACGCGGCCCCGGTGCGCTCCACGGCGTCTGCGAAGACTTTCACATCGAACATCTCCACAGATTTCTGGAACCATGCCGCCCTCCGTTCATCGCCCTGATAGGGATAACTCATTGCCGAAAAATGGACGAAGAGGCCGTATTTCCCGGCGATCATCCACGAGGCGTCGCCCCGAATCTGCTTCGCCCGCTCCACGAGGGCTTTCCGGGCGGCAGGCGTGCCCAACTCGATGGAAAACAAGTAAAACGCCTTGGTCACATCATTGCCGAAGCTGTCGGGTTTCCCAGCGCCACTGCCATTTGGCGCCATCGCAGGCATCGCATCCGGCAGGCGAAAGATAATCCGGTTCTCGCCGGCTTTCAGATGCAACGTGCCTGGAAATTCCTGACGCCACATAAAGGGACGATTTTGCCATGTCCTGACCAGCGACGGGGTTGCTAGAACAGACTTTCCGCAGCGCACTTCGATGTTCCGCTGCGATTGCATACTGAAGATCACGCTGACCGCGTAATCAGCTTCCGTGGGCGCGTTCACCGTCCAGATAACCGTGTCCTGCGGCGTGTCAAAGCCATGCACTGCGTATCCGCTTTTCAACAGATTGCCGGACAGTGATCCGCTTGAGGCGATGAGCGCAGTTACATCATCCGGGCGCAGATGGAAGACTTTCACTTGCTGTTGGGCCTCAGATTTTATATTTAATTCCGGCTTCCGGGAGAATGCCATTGGCATTACCATCACTGTCAGTGCGGTAAACATGAGCAGCCCCAAAATGATTTTTCTATTGCTTTTCATAATATTTAGTTTTTATTTTTCATTCCCATCTTTAAAACATCGAGTGGCTCAATTCCCAACTTAAGTGCAGGACTGCCTTCCTTGAAAGAAAAATTACCTCCCTCTACATCAACAAACATAGGATCGGCAAAAAGACTTGCTTTCTCTTTCCCAACTGCACGCATCCTTGCAAAATGTTTATCCATCCAGTTTGGGTCTGCTGGATGAAAATACAGGTTGGAATCCATATCTGTTTCTTCTATGTTCGGAAGGTCGGTAGTTTGGCCTTGGCGTGGTCTTTCATTGTTTGCAATTCCTCCATCAGGATTTGAAATGATGATATTATGTGAAACCTTTGAACCCGTTACCGGAACCCATTCAAAACTTAAATAACCTGAACCAGGTGCAACGAGTGGTGCAACAATAAAATTATTGATGATATCATTGGTTCCTTTTGATGCGATTCCAGCACTAAAAGCGTAATTATTATAAAGTATATTCCCAAAGATGAGCGTTTCGTGCTGATCATCATCGCAACGGATAGGTGCAGGCATGGAATGCTCCAGATTGTCGTGCAGGTAGTTATAACGAATGATATTTCCTGTACCTGCGCCTGAAACATAGATGCAATTTCCATCGGAAAGCAATTGAACGGCATGTGTTATCTCATTGTACTCGACCACATTGTGTCTTGAATGGTTGTATTTTTCACGTACCTTCCAATTTTCATAAGTTCGTTCAGTATTTTTTATAACCTCGGCCGGAATTTCATGATGTCTTACTGTTTTTCCACCTTCACCGCTTGTCTGTCTGTTCGGTTCTATCCGGTTGGTTATAAGCACTCCTGCATATCCGCTATGGTGTATATAATTGTGCGCAATGTGGTTATACCCACTTTGCCAGGCCCATATCCCAGGAGAATGCCAGGTGATCTCGCTAAAATGATGAATATGGTTATTGACAATATCATTGTGTTTATTGACATCTTTAGTGCCCGGACCATAACCAGCAAGAAGGATCCCAGCTTCACCCAAATGGGCAAATTCACAATTTTCCACCTTATTCCGTTGAGCATGCAAATCGAAGCGAACTCCTGAGCCTCCTGAATTCACAAACTTACAATTGGTAACCTGACAGTTTTCGGCACCCCGGAACCGGAGCATAGCCGTTGGTCGGTCGAACATATCCCAGTCGTGTTGCATTCCCCAACCAACCTGATCATCATCGTTGGTCCAGGCACGGCGGTCGGCATGTGAGAAAGTAATTCCGGAGAAGGCAATTCCCCTGACAGGTTGATCAACAGGCCCTTCATAGTCAATATCCCCTTCCACACGAATCAGTTCGCTGGTTGTTGGCGCAAGAATTCCTTGCGGTGCTCCATCCGCTGCCGGATTTGCCGGCCACAAATAGATCTTTCGTGTCCGGGAATTTATCACCCATTCGCCGGGCTCATCCAATGCGTCGAGTGTATTTTCAATCCAGGCTGAATTACCGTCCCTGGTGTGAACCCATTTCTGTAATGGTCCCATTTCGTAAGTTGCAGAAACCCTGGTTTTTGCCATACCATTTTTTTCATCGACAGATTCAAGTGGGAGCATGTTGATCATCCATGCACGGCTTGGCCTGATATTCAGTTCGACATCTTCAAGGTTGTCCCAATTTTTCAACTTCCCTTTAGGAAAATATACGGTTCTTTTATCTCCCATTTTGGTCGGCACAAATCCCTCAGCTCTGGCACGGTTCAATCGTCCTTTCGCATCGTAAAGCGTGTAGAATTTATTGAGTCCCTCCGGAATATCAGCAACCCACACCTTACCTTCCGCTTGTTCAGGCAATTCAGAAGGTGCGGATTCCAACTTTTGCCATCCAGTAACAGGCACACCTGCACTCACTACCGGATGCTCGCCGGGATAGGCGGCGAAGGTCAGCCAGGCAGGTTCTGTTTTTTCACCTGCCCCCGGTTTATCAAGTATTTCTGGTTTTGAAGTAGCGGGATTTCCATCTTCCATGCCCAAGACTAAAGTCTGGTTTAATTGATGGCGGCCTTCCCTAAGGTAAATGGTAGCTGGATTTGTATCGCCTGACTTGCGCAAATCCCTGACGGCATCTACTGCTTTTGGGATTGTAGCAAACGGTTCTTGTAAACTGCCATTTGCATTATCGTTTCCCTTTACTGAAACATAGATTTCTATCTTATTTTTATTACTACATCCTGAAAAGGTAAGCAACGAAAAAAGTAGCATAAAAACAATTCCTTTGAATTTGAAATGATCAAAAGTAGTTTTCATCATTTATTTATTTTCTGGTTAGTTGTCGGAATTAGCATCACTCCCCGAAACCTGGGTGCTTTCCCTGTGAAATCGGATACAATTTCAAGCCTTAGGGAATCTGCCATCGGTTTGTCAATTTTTACAGTTCCTATTAATGAGTACAATTCCAAATAATTCGGCATCGTGATTGTTGGAACACGTTTGTATTCTGTTAATTGGTTTACGATTGTTTGTCCGGCAACAGTTACCTGTACTTTACCATCCGCCTGCCATGTTTCGCCTTCATTTACGTGGCAAACTGCCACTACATCATAATTACCGGGTTCATACACTTTGAAATCCCAGCTCAAGGCCTGCCCTTTCTTATCGAAACCTGTAACTGTGAGACCCCTGCCTGCCATAATCCCCTCGCCCTTTTGGGGAACAGTGACCATTTTCATATCGGCGGCTTTAACAGGTTTGTTGGGTATGGGTTTCAAATCATGAATACGGCCATTGTATGCATCCATCATCACCTTGCCATCAGTAAGTTGTACGAAATCCTGATCCATTACCGCTTCTCCTGCAACAAGCAATTTGATTACCGAAACATATTCATCGGGTTGATTTTTTGGTATGTCCAGCGTAACGGTCTTTTGCCCGGGAAATGCATCGGGCACAGATTTAAATTTAAGAGCTTCGCCTGTAGCCAAAAGGGAAGCATTCCGCACTTTGTTTTTCAATCCATATAAGGTGAATTTTCCCGTCTTTGGCCAGTCGACAACATTCAGATAGAGGATGGTATTTCCAGCTTCCTGTCGTTGGGTAATCGATCCCCAGCTTATTTGGTGTGGATAGGGACCAGCCTGAGTTCCATAAATTGCTTCCCCATTTTTCCCAAGCCAATCTCCCATTATTTTCAGTCTATCTTCCATGTTCTTAGGGATGACACCATTCTGATCCGGTCCCACATTTAGCAATAGGTTTCCTCCGTTTCCCGCAGCATTAATCAGTCTATGCAACAGGTCTTTGGTTAATCTCAACTCCGCATCATAGGATTCAAAATGCCAGGAGCCATCCGCGGTTATGGTCACGGCAGATTCCCAATGCACACCTAAATTAAAGTCAGGAGCCATGTTGTCATTCATGGTCAGGTAATCGACATACTTCAACGAATCATCATCGCCAAGTCTGCTATTGGAAATGGTTCCATAAGAATGAAGCATATCAACCATATCTTGTTGGCGAAGCAAAGGTTTGGCATCAGCAGCCCTGAATCTGCGGGAAGCATCAAACCAGATGAGGATGGGTTGATGTTTTTCGCATAGTTCCTTTATTACATTGTGCAGGTAATCAACATAAGGTACAATATCTCCCCCCACGTCGGGTTCATTGTAAAGTGGATTGCCCGGATCTGCAATCGCATAATAGGCGCCCATCCGGAGACCCGCATTCTTACATGATTCAGACAACTCTTTTAAGTAGGGCTGCTTAAACGGGGTCAGGTCCGTGACATCCCTGGTTGAGACTTCAGAGTCCCACATAATGATGTAGGACGACTGGTGTGTGGTTGGAACGATATACTTCATCCCGGCCTCTTTGGCAATACGCACCCATTCATCGGTATTCAAATTGCCCGGGTTAAATTTGCTTCTATCTCCGCGTACATCGAAGTGAATAAACATCCCGAATTTT
>Ga0114918_10000203_pt1 | contig 48813 bp, 10 predicted proteins | sample LantaG_FD_87015 | JGI IMG/M metagenome (GOLD analysis project Ga0114918, IMG submission 87015) | Deep subsurface microbial communities from Baltic Sea to uncover new lineages of life (NeLLi) - Landsort_02402 metaG | ecosystem: Environmental > Aquatic > Marine > Oceanic > Sediment | place... | reverse complement strand
GGTTATGGTCAGGGCGGTTATGGTCAGGGCGGTTATGGTCAGGGCGGTTATGGTCAGGGCGGTTATGGTCAGGGAGGTTATGGTCAGGGCGGTGATTACAACAAGCAGTACCGTGAGTTTAGCCTGATTCAGCTTATTCAAGACACGATTGAGCCGGATAGCTGGTGGGAGACGGGAACCGGTGAGGGTTCTATAACGAGTTATGAAGGCAAGAAGATGATTATCCTTCAGACACCAGAGATTCACAAGCAGATTGCAAAGCTTCTGAAGGATTTGCAAAAGTCTCTTGGCGAGCAGGTTTCAATTGAGGCGAGGTTCCTTGTGGTAAGCGAGAACTTCCTTCAGGATATCTCACTGGATATGGACTTTCGTTACATTCCGGGCGGTAGGTGGAGACCTATGACTTTTATGCAGGACACTGCTGATGTTGTATCACCATCGGGGTCGAAGGTTCCCGGCAGCCTGGGTGGAACGGTATCAGGGCTTCAAGTTTCACCGGGATACGGTACAGGCCTGGATGATCTTCAGGTTAATTTTCTGCTGAAAGCGGTAGAGGCTCATAAGGATTCGAAGAGTCTGACGGCCCCGAAGGTTACGGTTCTCAGCGGTGAATCGGCGTCGCTTTCTGTTCAGACGAACACGGTGATCGCGCTTCCCCCGCAGATGGGTAGCAATATAGTGGGCGGCGCCGTTAGTGGTCTGGGCACGAGCACAAGTATGGTTCCGCAACTTGAGACCATAGCTACGGGTACGACGCTGAGTGTTACTCCGATTATTACCAGCGATAAGAAACACGTGCTGCTGAACATAATAACCCGGCTTAACGATTTCCTGGGTATGAAGACGTATAATCTCGAAACACCGATACTGAGTGGTACAAACGCCGGGGCTTTAGTGGCTTATAAGCAGGAACTGCCGGAGACAGAGGTATCGGAAGTTTACACGCGCGTCAGCGTGCCCGATCAGGGAACGCTGCTTCTTGGCGGTCAGAAGATCACTTGGGATGTTGAATCAGAGGCAGGTGTGCCCGTTTTGAGTCATCTGCCTATAGTGGGTCGTCTGTTCCGGAACCGTGGGAAGATTCGAGATAACAAAATCCTGCTGATATTGGTGAAACCGACTATAATTCTTCAGGAAGAGCGTGATGCGGAGGCTCTTGAGGATGTTAGCGGCGGTTTCTGATAAATTTTGGAGAATCGTTGTTTTGGGACTATAGCCTATGAGTTTTGTGGAGTTTTCGGGAGTTTTGAGACTGCGTGGTTTCATAATTGGAGAGTTAATGCTTAGGTGCGTGGAAGGGATTATCAGCATCTCAGGGCTGATTGCAAAGTATGGCTGTCGGTGTGTTGTAATCGCACCAGGTAAATGTCGATGCTGCAATGTCTTTGTAATGCAGGTATTAACGAGACGTAGAAGTATTTAGCGTTTTGCGTTTTCAGAGTATGAGGTAAGAGGATGTATTTGATAGTTGGCTGGTGCTTGGTTGTGAGTTTTATCGGACCGGTGGTATTTTTTACTGCCGGTTGTTTTTGTCGTGTGGCAATGCGTTCAGATTTATTTCAGGTAAGCTGTCCGATACTACGATGATAGAGAAGCAATGGCGACAAAAGACAACAATAAATGTTTATCTCGATATTTCGGGAGATAGATGATGTCGAAGCGAATTTTGGTTGTATTGGTGGCGGTTTTTGGTGTTGCGGGGTCGGTGGGTGCGGCAACGCTGGATGTGCCGGGTAGTTATTCTACTATTCAGTCTGCAATAAACGCTGCGACGAGCGGAGTTGACGACGTTGTGGTTGCTGCGGGCGTTTATGCGGAGAACATTGATTTTCTTGCCAAGGAAATTGACGTTCACAGCGCAGACGTGAACAATCCCGGCGCTACGGTTATCGATGGGAGCGGGCTGGGTTCTGTCGTGAGGTTTGATAACTGCGGCGCCGGCGCCAAGCTGAGGGGTTTTACTATCAGGGGTGGACATGCCGATGATGGCGGTGGTATAGAGTGCGTCGACTCTTCGCCAACGATATCCGACTGTATCATAGAGTTGAACACAGCGGATTTTTACGGTGGTGGTATCGATCTCGACGGTTCCGACGCTGTTATTACCCGCTGTATTATCAGGCACAACTCTGCGGCTTATGGCGGTGGTATAGAGTGCTTCGACTCTTCTCCAACGATATCCGATTGTATCATAGAATGGAACACAGCGGATTTTTACGGTGGCGGTATCGATCTCGACGGGTCCGACGCTGTTATTACCCGCTGTATTATCAGGGACAACTCTGCCACTTACGGTGGCGGTATCAGTAGTTTCGATAGTAATTCACCGCAGATTAGTTTTTGTGAACTAACCGGCAATGAGGCCGACGAACGTGGTGGCGGTGTTGATTTTGAGGAGAGTTCCGGTCTTCTGAAGAATTGCCTCGTAGCTCTTAACACAGTTCATCATGGCGTTGGCTGTGCGGTCTATCTTTATAATGCCGGTACCGAGATAAGCAATTGTACAATTGTGGACAATACGAGTTGGTTCAGCATTGGTGGTGTTTACCTGGATTATGCCGGTGATAATAAGCCTAAAATTATCAATTCGATTCTGTGGGACAACGGTGACAGTGTTTGTATTGCCGACGGTGTTTACCGCAGCGAGGATTTTGTGTCTTACTCGTGCGTTGAGGGCGATGAGGACAATGGAGTCGGCAATATTCATCTTGATCCGCAATTGATTATTGATTCGAGTGCCGGCTTTGGGCCTTATTATTTGAAGAGCAAGGCTGCGGGTCAGTTGGTGGACAGCCCGTGTATTGATTCGGGGCTTGGCCAGGTGGATGATCCGAATGTTGGTCTTGTTGGGTACACGACTCGTTCGGACCACGTGGCGGATTCCAACAGAGTTGATATGGGTTGGCACCGCGACGCGTCGTTGCCGTTTTCAAGATACCGGTTGCTTACTTATGTAGATGTTACACAGGGCCAAGGTACAATTGTTCCATATTATCCATCTCCTCCCGGTGGGACATTCAACCAGTATTCGGTGGTTGAGGTGCGGGCAATTCCGGCAGATGCGAATTATCGTGTGCTGAAATGGGAGAAAGACGGCACGGAGATTCTGTTGAATCCGAGCGATCCGAACTCCGGTTATTACAAGGGTGAGACTTACAGTGTAGTGATGACCAAACAGACGAGGGTTAAGGTTTATTTCGATACTAAGCCGAGCCGGAACCTGACTGTGAGTATCGGCGGCGGCGGCGGTATTCTTATTGAACCTCGCAGGGCCGGTACTAAGAGTTATCTCGAGGGTGATGTTGTTCAGATTGTTGCCGAGGCTACGCCGGGTTATATCATACAGTGGCAGGGTACGGACAACGACTATTCGATAGAGCCGAACAACGTTGTTACCTTAGGTAAAACTGATGCAACGGTTACGGTGTCTTTTCGTCTGCAGAGGACATTGTTTGTTGGGGAGAGTGCGCAGTACAGTTATATATCGCAGGCAGTGTGGGACGCCCAAGGTGGCGACAGCATTGTTATCAAAGCCGGGGTTTATTATGAATACGGGATAGATTTACAGGGCAAGGCTATTAGCATTTCCAGTGAGTATCCTGATAACCCGGCAGCTATTGCAGCGACGGTGATTGACTGCCAGGGCTACGGCAGGGCGTTTACGATGCAGACGGGTGAGGGTCGCAGGACGTTGATAGACGGTTTGACTATCCGGAACGGCTCTGCGGTTTATATATCGCCCTGGTCCTACTTGTTTCCTACGACGAGCACTGTTACGATACCCGGCCAGGATGCATACGGTGGTGGTATTGCGTGTTTTAATGGAAGCAGCCCGACGATTTCGAATTGTGTGTTTATAAACTGCCGGGCTTATGGCGAAGATGGTTCGGATGCCAATATGGTTACTCCGCCGAAACCAGATCCTTATGATCCGCCTGAAGAGCAGGAAGATCCGGCTGAATGGGATGATGCGGCTGGTGGTAACGGTGCTCCCGGCGTGGCAGGGGCTAATGGCGTTGACGGACCAAACGGTGTTGCCAGTCCGAATGCGGTAGATGGCGGCAAGGGTGGTAATGGTTTTGGCGGGGCGTTGTATTTTGATGCCAACAGCAGTCCTTATATTCTTCATTGTACGATTATTAACTGCTACTCCAGGGGTGGCAATGGTGGTACGGGTGGGGCAGGTACTCCGGGTCAGGACGGCGGTGCCGGTCAGGCAGGTCAGGATGGCCAGGATGGTCAGGATGCAGGGACAAGTGATGATCCGAATGTGGAATTTGTTGGCGGTGACGGCGGCAATGGTGGTAACGGTGGTCTTGGTGGTGATGCTGGTCGTGGCGGCGACGGTGGTAACGCCGGCAACGGCGGCGATGGTTTAGGGGGAGGCATATACTTCGGAGAGAATTGCCGGCCAATTATTAAGCTTTGTACTATTATGGACTGCAATACGGCTCAGGGACTTGGTGCGCCCGGTGGTTCGGGCGGCGCCGGTGGTAATGGTGGAGCGGGTGGAGCCGGTGGCGAAGGTGGAGTAGCCGGTTCAGGTGGTGAGCCGAATGAAGGAGAGGCCGGTATATCCGGCAATGGCGGTAATGGTGCTCGGGGCGGCGATGCTGGTAATGCCGGTCATGATGGTTTGCGGTCGTTTGGCGGTGGCATCTACTACGGGCAGAACAGTAAGACCCTGGTTGAAGATACTGTTATCAGTTACAACACTGCGCATAATACTCCGTCATCTTATGAGTACGCAGGTGGTTCCGGTGGTGCCGGTGGTGCCGGCGGCAGTGGGGGAGGTGGTGACCCGAATGATCCGAATGCTCCGAGTGACGCTAATGACGGTAATGGCGGCGATGGAGGCAACGGCGGCATCGGCACCGACTATATGATGGGCAGTTCCGGAGGCGCCGGCGGGGAAGGCACGATTAAGGGTATTGATGGTCTTTATGGCGGCTGGTGGTCCAATTACATAACTTATGTTTATGGTGGCGGTGTATATTATGACAGCAATTCTACACTTGGCATTGGCTGTGATGCTGAATTGCGACGATGTACGTTGAGTTACAATACAACAAGCACAGGCGGGTATTACATAGACCCGAACACGGGATGGAGTTACTCATCCTATGTGCTGGGTGGTGATGGCGGCGGTGAGTTTTATCGGTCTGACTGCAATGTGCTGGTTGAGGACTGCGCATATACTGGTAACAGCTCATTGAGACGAGGCGGTGCGCAATATTTTGGTGGAAACTGCGTAGTTGATATGAATAACTGCGAGATTAGCCAGAGCCTGGCGAGCAGCGACGGTGGTGGTCAGTATCTATCGTCCTCTAGCCAGATGCACGTGCACAATGTGGACTATGTGAAGAATATTTCCGGCGGCAGTGGCGGTGGTTTGTTCAGTTCATACTGGAACTCGCTGGAGATTTCGGACAGCAGGTTTTTGGAGAACAGGGCTGCACTGCGTGTGCTCCGCAGTACCTATCTTGGTGATGGTTCCTACGGCACCTATATTGGCTCCGGTGGAAGCGGTGGAGGTGTTTATTACGGAATGTCAGGTGTGGGCGGGGGCAAACTGGATGTAGAGAACACGCTGTTTGTTAAGAATAAGGCCACCAATGGCGGTGGTATTTACTTCCATGCTGAAGGCAACCACACAACTATCAACAGGTGTTTGTTCAATCACAACAGTGGTGAGAACGGCGGGGGATTGTACTGGATGGGTGGTGAGCCTGTAATATGGGGCTGTGGTATCACGAACAATAGTGCAATTGGCAGTTTGCTTGATATTGGGGGTGTTGCTGAGAATCTTTATGGGGGTGGCGGCGGCTTGTTATGCTTATCATCGGACGCCCAGATTGAAGACTGCTACCTTGGGGGCAACAGTTCTTCAGGCTCGGGTGGGGGTGCGTATTTAGGCGGCGCGAGTTGGCCGGTGGTCAAGAACTGCCTGATAAAGGACAACTCGGCAGTTATTGATGGCGGAGGTATAGTTTCCTACTGGCAGGCGAGGCCGAGGATTACGAACTGTACGATAGTTGATAACAAAGCTCATGATGATGTCAACGCCAACTACGGCAGGGGCGGTGGTTTGTCGTGTTCTTATGAGAGCAATACGGTTCTTATAGACAGTATTTTGTGGGGTAACACTGGGCGGATTGGCAATCAGATTGCGATAGGCAGCGACAGCAATGATGTTTTCTGGCAGAGGCCGGCGACGCTAACGGTTTCTTACTGTGATATTGACGGCGGGCAGAGTGCCGAGTCGGTTGTTGTGGAGCCGGGTCGTACGCTGAACTGGCTGAGCGGGAATATTGGCGACGATCCTGCTTTTGTGAATGGTTTCTATCTCAGTGACGTATCGGCGGGTCAGTCCGTGACCAGTGCGTGTGTTGATGCAGGCAGTGATACGGCGTTGAATCTTGGTTTGAGCGAATATACTACTCGAACCGACGGTGCGAACGATGTTTCGGTTGTCGATATGGGCTGGCATTATCCTTCGGGACAGCAGGAGCACTACAAACTTACGGTTAATGTTGTGAATGCTCACGGGACGGTGACGCCTACGGGTGGTTTATACGGTCGGTTTGAGGTTGTTACCATTACCGTTGCTGCTGCGCCGGGATATATTGTGCAGTGGGATGGTTCTGATGACGATTCGTCGGTGAAGCTTACCAATACCGTTACGATGTACAGTGACAGGACAGTTACCGTCACGTTCAAACAATTCAAAACGTTGAACGTTCCGAGTGCGGCTTATCCGACGATTCAATCGGCGGTGAATGCGGCCAGTGCCGGAGACGTTGTTGTCGTAAACAAGGGGACTTACCGGATAGACGACAGCCCGATATATTTGGACAAGCCCATTACACTGAGAAGTATAGAACCGAGCGATCCCTGTACGGTTGCAGCGACGATTCTTGACGGTCAGGGTTATCCGACTCGTGCTTTGTATATAACGAGCAATTGCGGTCCGGATACGGTTGTAAGTGGTTTGACGATGGCGAATTATCGCTGGGGTATAAGCACGCCGTCAAGCCCGTTCTACCAGGGTCGGGACGGATATGACGGTTATACTGCGACTGCCGGCGCGGTGTGGATTAGTTCTCAGGCAAGCCCGACGATAGTGAACTGTGTAATCAGAGATGTTCGAATTACGGCCGGTAACGCCAGTGACGGGACCGGTGGCTGGGAGGACCCGAATGATCCTGAAGCGCTTCACCAGTGGCTGCCCGGCGAGCAGGATGGTGGAGACGGCGGCAATGCGGGTTCGGCCTATGGCGGTGGTATTTACTGCGACGCGTTCAGCAGTCCTACGATACGGAACACAAAGGTTATTCGGTGCAACATCACGGGCGGCAATGGGGCCAACGGCGGTGCGGGTGTTAGTCCGGAAGGGGAGGATTCTCTGCCGTCGCCAAGTGGTGGTTATGGTGGTCGCGGCGGCGATGCCGGGGGTGCATTTGGCGGAGGTATTTACGTTGGTTACAAGGCCAAGCCGACGATAGAAAATTGCGTTGTTCGCGACTGTTCTGCGACGGCTGGTGCCGGCGGTCAGGGCGGCGACGGTGGCGCCGGTGGTACGGGCTGGGCGGCGGACGGTGATGGTGGTGCTGGTGGTGAGAACGGCAAGGCTTACGGCGGCGGCATTTACTTTGACCCGGCTGGTAGGGCTAAGGTGAAGAATACGGAGTTTGTGAACTGCTTTACTCGCGGCGGACGCGGTGGTTACGGCGGTGCCGGCGGGGATGGTTGGGGCATTGGCGGCTGGGGCGGCGGCTACTTTGGTGAGTACTGGAAGAATAGTGCATATGGCGGCGGTGTATACTGCAGTGAGGGGTCGGTTGTCAGCTTTGAGGGATGTGAGTTCAGAGGCAATATGGTTACCGGGGGGATGAGCGGACAAACCGGTACAGGGCGGTATATACTTGAACCGCGATACGCGTACGCGATTGCGAGTTTTGGTGCAGGCGTTTATTGTGCGCAAGGTTCGTCACCGAGTTTTATGGGATGCGATTTTGTTTCAAACAGCGGGACGGAAATATACCCAATAGTAGATACAGATCCGAACAGCCCTATAGATGCCAATACGATTGATGTGAATGTTCCGGCGTGGCGGCTGAGTCCTTATATCAGTTACGGCGGCGGTATTTGTTATTCCGGTCTTGCGTCGATTCTGATTGATGACTGCAACTTCACAAAGAACTATGCGACAGTCGGCGGAGGGTTGTATGGAGACAACACAGATTCAGTATTGACCAACAGCGTGTTTTCTGATAACTCAGCATTCAAGGGTGGTGGTTTGTACATTATTGACGGCGGCTCTGTTTCGATGCGCGGGTGCGAGCTGGCGGACAACAAGGCGACATCTCCGGACGGGACAATCGGAGGCGAGGGCGGAGGTCTGTTCTGTGGGACGACCGCGGGGATTGTAGAAGATTGTCTGGCCCAGAATAATTATGCCGATCTTTCGGGTGGCGGTATATACCTGACGGGCAGCGGTCCGGACACGATAGAATTGAAGAACTGTTTGGTAAACGAGAATACATCAGGCATATATGGCGGCGGTTTGTCGTGCACGTCGTACCTGGGAGCGGTGGTTTCGAACTGTACGATAGCAGACAACAAGTGTACCGGGGTGACATCGTACGGTGGCGGTGTTTACGGTTCGTACAGCAGTAATGTGGATGTTGTCGATTCTATTATCTGGTCGAACAGGAGCAGCAACGGAGCCCAGGTTGCGATAGGCAGCGGCGATCCGAATTGGCCGAATCCGTCTGCTGTTTCGATAAGCTATAGTGCCGTTGGTCCGGCGTATGACGCGAACGAGTCTCGGAGTTTGGGTTCCGGTTCGTCGCCATATGCCGGTAGTTTCATTGCCGGCGGCAATGTTCTGGTTGATGAGAAGACAATCAATGACCAGTTTGCGGCCGGCCAGGGCAAGGTCAAGGTCATAGTCAGCCTTGCCGAAGCGACTGGGGTACAGGCGACGACGTATTGGGATTCGGCTGAGTCGGTAAGTGCGCTTCACAGTGAAATAGCGGCTCGCCAGGCAAGTGTTCTATCGACATTGACGGTGTCTGAGTTTAGTCTGCGTTATCAGTACAAGAACCTGTCGGCTTTTTCGGGGGAGATAACGGCTGGTGGTCTTCAGAAGCTGCTTGCCAACCCGATGGTTGCTCATATTGAGCCTGTGAAGCAGGTTAAGAAGATGCTTGCGCAGGCGATACCGTTGGCTAACGCGCTGGAAGTGCGTAAGGTCTATCACGGTTCGGGTATATCGGTGGCGATTGTGGACACTGGTGTAGACTATACCCATCCGATGCTTGGTAACGACGGGTTTCCGAATGTCAAGATTATCGGTGGTTACGATTTTGGCGAGAATGATGGTGATCCATTCCCGAACGCTCCGCACGGTACCGCCTGTGCTGGTATTGCGGCAGGTGACCCTGGTTCGGTTGGTGACTACATCGGCGGGGTTGCTTATGGCGCAAAGATATACGCGTTAAAGTTTGACGATGCGATGGGTATATTGTGGACGGACGCTGGGATAGCTTCGTGGGATTGGTGCATCAGTCACCGCAATGATGACCCCGATAATCCGATTAAGGTAATAAGTAACAGTTGGGGCAGTCCACCGCCGTGGCTTTACAACAGTGTTGCGGTGGCCGAGGCCCAGAATCCCGGTTTGACGGCTGCGGCGAATGCGGCTACTTCGGCGGGTATAACAGTTTTGGCGGCTTCGGGTAACGATTCGTTTACAGATGGTATTGCCGCACCTGCGGCTATTGGGAGTGTTATTTCGGTCGGTGCCACCTACGATACGACCGGTGCGGTAACGGGTTATTCGAACACAGATGAAATACTTGATATTCTGGCTCCTGCTGACCCGGTTTACACCACGGATATAGTTGGTACGGGTGGTTATAGGCCGGGTGATTACATGGAGGCTTTCACCGGTACGTCGTCGGCGACTCCGTTTGCGGCCGGCTGTGTGGCGGACCTACAGTCTGCTGCTCATGCGAAGTTTGGTGGGTATCTTGCGCCTGCAGAAGTCAGAGATTTGCTGATAGAGACCGGCAAGCCGACTACCGACACGAAAGTTGCTATTACCAAGCCTTTGGTTGACCTTGGTGCTGCGATTGGGTCTCTTACGTATGGGCCGCCGATTTATGTTGAAGCCGGCTGCGTTCTGAATAACTGGACAGCGGTGGATACGAACAATTACGACTCGTGGGACAGCGAGGTATGGGATTCGAATGTTATCGAGGATGATCCGAATTTCGTGTTTGGGTATTATCTGAGTCAAGGTGCGGCTGGTCAGGAAGTGAACAGTCCTTGTGTTGATGCGGGCAGTGACCTTGCGGTCAATGTCGGGATGGAAGACCGCACGACGCGAGCGGACGGTGTTTTCGACGACGGTGTAGTGGATATGGGTTACCATTACGGCCATGCTGTTCCACGTTATGAGTTAACGGTCGCAGTGAAAGAAGATCCGAATGACCCGGGCATTCATGGCGTGGTTGAGCCTAACAGCGGTTGGTACTACAGGGGCACGGTTGTGAAATTGCGGTCGATTCCTGATGCGAACTATTACGTACATGGCTGGTACGATTCGGGCGGCCGGCTGATATCGCTGAGTAACAATCTTGAATTAGTGATGGATTCGGACAAGGTGATTTCGGTCGAGTTCGGCGGCGCCCGCACGATTCCGGTTTCGGGTGGCGGTGATGCTCTGCGTGACGCGGCAGCGGCGGCCAAGAGCGGCGACAAGCTGGTCGTCGAAGTAGGGACTTATAGCGGTGATATAGACTTTGGCGGCAAGGATCTGCAGTTGGCCAGCGCAAAGCCTGATTATCCATATGGCATAGCGGCGACGATAATCGACTGCAATTTCACGGGTCGCGGTTTCATATTCAGCGGGGGCGAGAGTCCGGATGCGGTTATACATGGCTTTACGATAATCAATGGTGGTGTTTTCGGCGGTGGCGGCGGTGCGATATATATCAGTGACGACAGCAATCCAACGATGGCGAATGTTGTGATTCGTGATTGCGTTGTATACAGCGGCAGCGGCGGAGCCGTTTATGTTGGAGCAGGCAGCGATCCGAGTTTTCGGAATGTTGATATAGACTTCTGTGCGGTTGTGGGCGGCAGTGGTGGTGCTGTGTATATTGCTGCCGACAGCAATCCGACGTTTGTGGACGTCACAATCAGCAACAGTTCGGCGTTCGGCGGCGGCGGCGGTGGGGTTTACTGTGACTTGAGGAGTTCTCCGGAGTTTACGCGGGGTGTGTTTAGCGGCAACTATGCGACGCTCGATGGTGGTGGTGTTTACTTTGCGGGTGAGAGCGCGTCGGTGTTTTCGGATTGCCTCTTTAGCGGCAATTATGCAGCATCCGGCGGCGGCGTATATCATGGGGCTGATTGTGCAACAGAGTTTACGAACTGCTCATTTGCGGCCAATATTGCAGAGGCTAAGGGCGGCAGTATATTCTGGAGTTCCGACAACGATATTACGGTTAATGAAAGTGATTTTTCCGGCAGTCATGCTGAGTACGGCGGAGCGTTTTATGTGGACTCGAACTGTGTGGGTACGGTATCTGCCTGCGAGTTCACGGGCAGTATTGCCGATGAGGACGGCGGCGCAATTTGTATGATCGAGTCTGGTACACTAAGTGTGGTGGATTGCGATATTGCAGGCAACAGGGGCGTTCGTGGCGGCGGTATTTTTGCGTTGAGTTCGGAGGACGCATCGATAGTCGGCTGTTCTTTGACCGACAACAAGGCGCTTCGCATTATTACCACTTACGAATACTTCGTGCGGGATCCGAACTGGGAACCTGATCCGAATGATCCTAATGCGGAAGCTCCGTGGATTCCGGCACCTCCGGATGATCCGAACATTCTGCTTGATCCGAATACTCTGGTAGTGCCGCATATTGACAATTCGGGTATTGCGCGGGGCGGTGGCATATATTCGTTTGCCGGTCCTCGGTTGATTAAAGACTGCTGGGTCAGCGGCAACGAGGCGCGAACTTCCGGCGGTGGAATGTATCTTGCCGGCGATTATGGTCCCGGTGCTGCGGATGGTCCTGATGTGACCAACTGCCTGGTCGCGGACAATGTGGCTGACAGAGACGGAGCAGGTATTTCCTGCAACTGGAAGATAAAACCGACGATTTCCAACTGTACGATTACAGATAACACGTTGAGAGGGATGGTCTCTTACGGCGGCGGTCTGTACTGCTCGTATCTCAGCGATGTTAAGGTGATTGATAGTATCATCTGGGATAACTTCGGGGCCAATGGCTCACAGGTGGCGGTAGGAAGCGGCGATCCAGGCCGTCGGCTGCCTTCGACGGTTGATATATCAAACACGGATATTTCGCTGGAGTATACGGAAAAGGTTGAAGTGTGGCAGCAGAACCAGGGTGGCATCGGCAGCTATGGGGCGGTTCGTGCGGGCTTTGACGAGAACACGCTTGCAAGGAACGATGACGAGTCTACGAACCTGGTGGATATCGGTTTCATGGCGAATTATTTTGGGATAGAGTACTCGAATCTTTTTGTGAATAACAACGGCAATATCACGTTTGACGGTCCGATGTGGAACTACACACCGTTTGGTCTTACGACGAACATAGGTACGTCTATTATCGCGCCGTTCTTTGCCGATGTTGATACCCGCGTTGTTGACCCATGTGATCCGAACGAGATTTCCAAGCCGGTGACATACGGCATGGGCACGGTGAATGGTCACCCGGCGTTTGGAGTGAATTGGGTTGATGTTGGTTACTTCGGTATGCATACGGACAAACTCAACAGCTTCCAGTTGATTCTGATAGACCGTTCGGACCGTGGTGCGGGTGACTTCGATATGGAGTTTAACTATGACACGCTGAATTGGGAGACTGGTGATTTCAGTGGGGGAGTTAACGGCTATGGTGGTTTCTCGGCTCGGGCCGGTTTTTCGAACGGCACCGGCGAGGAGGGTACGAACTTCGAATTCCCGGGTTCCGGGGTTTCAATGGCGTTCCTTGACAGCAGTCCCACGGGGCTGATTCACGGCAGCAGGAACAGCACAATCGGCGGACGCTATTTGTTTACAGTTGAGGGTGGGCGACCGGAGATGCCTATGCCTGCGTCTGTACCGCTTTACATAGAACAAGAATGTACGTTGACCGGTTTCGAACCGAACGACGCGAATAATCCGAACCAGATGGACGGAGGCTGGACGGCGGTCAACAGCAACATAAATGAGGATCCGCTGTTTACGCACGGCTATTATCTGAGCAGTATTGCGGCCAGGCAGGATGATAACAGTCCCTGTATAGATGCAGGGAGCGATTTGGCGAGCAATGTTGGCCTTGATATGTATACGACAAGGGCCGATGGCGTGTTTGATTCGGGTCCTGTTGATATGGGTTACCACTATGAGAAGGGTCTGGTACTTTATGACCTGGTGGTTGCGGTGGTTGAGGATGTGAATAATCCGGGTCCGTTCGGATATGTTGATCCTAACGGGGGTTTGTACTACGAGAACGAGGTTGTGGCACTGACGGCGTATCCGGATCCGAATTACAGGGTGAAACAATGGACGGGTACGGACAACGACTCATCGCAAAGTTCGACCAACATGGTGACAATGACGAGTGATGAAGAAGTGACGGTTCAGTTCGAGCCGATACCGCTTTATGATTTGACGGTGAACGTCGGTGAGCATGGTTGGCTTTATGTGGACCCGAATCTTGATCCGATATGGGATGCAAACGAGAGGGTTACGGTTACAGTATATGATGGGACGGTGGTAAGGCTTACTGCCACGGCTGATTCGGGCTATCACATCAAGGGCTGGTACGAAGATGGTAATCTGCTGTCAATAGAATCTATAGCAGATATTGTTGTTGATTCGAATATGGTTGTGAATCTTGAGTTCAAGCTTCCTCAGACGATAATTGTTCCGAGCGCAAAGTATACGACGATTCAGCAGGGTCTTGATGCGGCTCGTGACGGTGACATAGTTAGGGTTTATAGCGGGACATACACACCACCTTACGGTTATCCATTTAGTCCCGGCTTTGATTTTAAGGGCAAAGCTGTTACTCTGACCAGTGCCGTTCTCGATGCTCCTGCGGTCATTGATTGCAAGAAGAGTGGTCGTGCGTTCTATTTCCACAGCGGTGAAGGTCCGGATACGGTCATTTCGAATATAACGATTATCAATGGTTTTGCACATGGTCCGGTAGGATTTTCAGGCTATACTGGTGGTTATATTCTTCTGGATCCTAACGACCCGAACAGTGCCACGGATCCGAATGCCGGGCCAGGCGGCAATGCCTACGGCGACGGCTACGGCGGCGCGGTGTACTGCACAAACGGCAGCAGTCCGACGTTTGAGAACGTCGCAATAAGCAACTGTATGGTCAGTGGTGCTCTCGGTGGGCGCCGAGGCTACGCAAGATATGGAGAGACGGCGGGCATCGGTGGATGGGGCGGTAACGGCATAGGCAACGGTTACGGCGGCGCGGTGGCGTGCGTGGCGAACAGTAATCCGACGTTTATCAACTGTGCGATTGTGGGCAACAGAGCTGTCGGCGGTATTGGCGGTATGGGCGGCGAAGGAGCCATAATTTACGGAGACAACAGTGTCGTTTATGGGGGCTTCGGTTTTCGAGGGTATGGTTACGGTGACGCCTACGGTGCCGGTTTTTACGCGTTGAATTCGAATCCGAAATTCGTCGGTTGCATTATCAGCGACAACATTGCATCTGACAGCGATGATATTCTGCGTATGGCGGACGTGAACTTTTTCAACGATTACATTTTCCTGGTAAGTGATTACTACTACTATAGTTACTATCAGTCTCGCGGTACGGGCTATGGTGCAGGAGCGTACTTTGGTTCAAATTGCGACACGGAGTTCGAGGGTTGCGACTTTACGGGCAATAAGATACACGGAAGAAAGTGGGAGTACCACTGGTTATGGGATGTGTATGTGTATGATCCGAACCAATATGATCCGAATCTATACGATCCGAATCTGTACAACCCCTATGATATATATAACATTATCTACGATCCGTGGTTCTACTACTCATACAGTATTTACTACGGCGATGGTGCCGGACTGTGCAGCAGTTCGGGTAATTCGACATTGCTTCGGGACTGTACTTTCAGCCGGAACCGAATCGGCAACGAAGAGGTTCAGTTGAACAGGTATTTCGGATGGTACAGTTACGAAAGCAATCTGGGAAGCGGCAACGGCGGCGGTCTGTGCTTTGGCGCGAATTCGAATGTCACGGCAGAAGACTGTGTGTTTACCGATAACAGCAACGGCATCAAGGATTACGGTGTAAATAATTACTATTCGAACCGTTATTACCTTTATTATGACCAATACGTGATAGAAGGTGACGGCGGTGCGATATACTGCGGTTCGAATTCACAGGTTAGTTTGCATGGCGGTTTGATGGGTCGGAATACGTCCACATCCAATGGTGGCGGCATGTATATCAACCAAAACTGTGTGGTGGAGGTACACGACTGCAACATAATTGCCAACGACGCCAACGAATCAGGCGGAGGTATATATTGTGGCGGCGACGGTGTTATCGATGCGTTCGACTCGACATTCTCGAATAATGTCGCGGTGACCGGTTCCGGCGGCGGTATTTATATGTTGGAGAGCGATGCTAACGTCAGTTGGTGCTCGATAAGTTACAATACCGCGCGACGAGGCGGCGGTTTTTACTGGATGGATGGTTCAGTTGAGATCCATAATTGCAGCGTATCGTGGAACACTGTTACGGGCAAATATGAAAACGGTGGCGGCTTATACGGCATCAGTTCGAGCGCATTGATTGAAGACAGCATGATTGTAGGCAATGACTCGCATATGGGTTCGGGCGGCGGCGGTTATATTGGAGGTCTGAATCAGGAGCCGGTGTTCAGAAATTGCCTGATTGCTGAGAACTCGGCGGCTTATGATGGCGGCGGTATTTTTGCCGACCTGAATTGTATGCCGACTTTTGCCAACTGTACTGTCGTGAATAATAAGGCTTCCAAGAAGGGCGGTGCATTGTGCATTACCGGCGGTACCAGCGTAAGCATTATTGACAGCATACTCTGGGACAATACGGCGGATGTCAATTCTGCCTGGCAGATAGGAACATACGGCGCCTCAAGTATTGTGGATGTGTCATATACTGACATAGAGGGCGGTTATACGGGTATCGGCAACATAGACAGTGACCCGTGTTTTGTCGGTGATTACCTGCTGAGTCATATTGCCTCGGGTCAGTCGAATGATAGTCCGTGTATCGATGCGGGCAGTGTACCAGCGTCGGTTGGAGGATTTGACCAGTTGACCACTCGTACCGACAATGTGGGTGACTCGAACCAGGTGGATATGGGTTACCATCACAAGCAGAATTACTTCCTGCTTACGGCGATGGTTGTTGGTGAGCACGGTCTTGTCGTTCCGTCACGGCGGTATTATCCGGCATCGTCGGTGGTTACTCTCACGGCAATTGCCGACAGAGGCTACAAGGTCGGTCATTGGTTTGGTACTAATGACGATTCATCGACGTCGACGACGAACACAGTGACTATGGATTCGGACAAGACGGTTACGGTCGAATTCGAATTTGCTGCTTACAGGAATTTGTATGTAATGGCTGACGGCAGCGGCGAGAACGGCACCCTTGAGGATGTCATTAATTTAGCCCGGGATGGTGACAGAATTATTCTGAACCAGGGAATCTACCCATGGGGTGGTTTCTACATTTCGGACAAGGTAATAATGATTACAAGTGTTCATCCGGATATTCCCACGGTCGTTGCCAATACCGTGCTTGATTGTGGTCTCGCTGATACGGGTGCGTACTGGTGGTGGGGCGGTGCAGGCGGTTTTTACTTTGGTAAAGGTTCCGGCAGTTCAGTTCTGAATGGCATCACTATTCTCAACGGTCGCGGAGGTTACCGCGGTGCCGGGCTGCAGGATTACTACTATGGGTATTATAGTTACAACTGGTATGGTGCATGGGGACACAACGGTGGGGCGATTTACTGCAGTTCGCACACCAGTCCGTTAATTGCCAACTGCGTAATATCTAATGCTGAGTTGTTCGGCGGTAGTGGTGGCGGCTGGGACGATGCGCCGGCAGGTTTCAATGGTTATCCGGGCACCAATGGCGGCAGTGCTTATGGTGGAGCGATTTATGTTGGTCCTCAGAGCAGCCCGACGATAATTAACTGCGAGATAACGAATTCTCATGTTGTCGCAGGCAGTGGTGGTAACGGACAGAACGCCAGCGAAGGCGGCAATGGTGGTCGCGGCGGCTGGCCCGGGCAGGCATACGGTGGTGGTATTTACTGTGCATCAGGCAGTGCGCCACATATCATCAGTTGTGATATTTCCGGTTGCGGAGCAATCGGGGGCGATGGTGGTGATGGCGGCGGCGGTGGCTGGCCCGGCTACGGAGGCGGCTGGAGCGAGTCTGGTTTGTATGATTACTGGTACTACTACGCCAATACGGGTTATCCGTATTACGATCCTGCCTATTATCCGTATTACTGGTACTGGTATACCCAGGAGAAGTATTTCCTGGTTAAGGGTGAGCTTTGGGAGCACTGGGGCTATGCAGGTGGTCCATGGTATTACAGCGGTCACGGCGGCGGTGTTTACGTTGATTCGGATAGCAAAGCCGTGTTCGAAAACTGTAAGATAAACAACAACGTGGTACAGGGTGGTGTCAATGGCATCGGCGGCAATGGTGTGTGGCCCAGGTATAGGCGTGACATTCCGGCGTTTGGCGGAGGTGTCTATTGTGCTCCTGATTCTGAGGCTACGTTCCGCGACTGTGATATCAGCGAGAATACGGTTTTGGAAAGTGGTATGACAGATGTTAACGTGCCCGATGTGAATGACATTAACGATGTCAATGACGCCAATTTCATGGCTGTAGGTAATTACCAGCAATTAGCGTATACCGGTTACGGCGGCGGCATTTGTCTTCGTGGTACGCTTGCGACGACGATTGTAGACTGTAACGTGTTCCACAACAACGTTGTTCGCGGTCTTGGCGGTGGTGTTTACACGGCGAATGCGGATCTGTCAATTGAGACGTCGGCGATCAGCGAAAACAGCGCCGCTAAAGGTGCGGGTGTGGCGACAGTTCAGGGCAGGCTGCTAATGAATGCGTGCGATGTCAGAGCTAACGTTGCGATCGATGCCGGCGAAGGCGGCGGTTTATGTATTCTTGAGACGGATGCGGATATTTTTGATAGTTGGATTCACAGCAACGTGGCGAATTGGTCCGGTGGTGGAATATATATGGTGGGCAAACCGTCCGGCGATGATGAGGGTCTTGTTAGTTTGATTCACAACTGTCTGATAGCGGATAACATGGCGGGCAGCGACGGTGGTGGATTATCCTGCAACTGGGGTTCGGAGCCGACTATCTCGAATTGTACGATAGTGAACAATAATGTGACGGCAGTTTTTGGTTCGGGTTCCGGCGGTGGTTTGTATTCATCCTATAGCAGCAAGGTTGATGTGATTGACTCGATACTGTGGGGCAATACAAGCCTTGGCAAGGGAGCTCAGATTGGCATTGGTATCTATAGTCCTGTAGTGCCGTTGTATTCAGATGTCAGCGTCAGCTACTGTGATGTTCAGGATGGTGAATCCGGGGTTTCTGTTGATGGCGGTTGTGATTTGAACTGGGGTAACGGCAACATAGATGCCGAGCCGTTGTTTGTGATCGGGCCGCTGTACGTGGCCAAACCTCGAAGCGGATACTTCCTGAGTGATGTTGCCACAGGACAGGATGAAAACAGTCCCTGCATTGATGCCGGCAGTGATTTGGCGAGCAATCTTGGTTTGGACGAAGGAACGACCCGTGTCGATCTGGTATCCGACAGCAACCGGGCCGATATTGGTTACCACGCCAGCGTAGGCGAGTATCTGCTGACAGCTTTTGTGGTTGAAGATTCGAATAGTCACGAATTTCATGGCACTATCAAACCCGAGATATGGAAGTTTCGGAGTGGAGACCTTGCAGCGGTTACTGCAACGCCGGACTCAGGCTACAGAATCAAGAGATGGATAGGCACTGATGACCCGAATTCGGGTAGTTCACAGGCTTACGTTACGATGACCTCAGACAAAACGGTAAGCGTTGAGTTCGAATTGATCGAGAGTTTCTACATTCCTGGTCGCTTCCAAAGCATTGCTGAAGCGCTCAATGCCAGGGGGCCTGATGGCAGATACGAAGTCAGAAGCGGTGACACGCTGGTTCTCTCGAAGCGTACATATAATGAACATAGTCTTGATTTTGCGGGCAGGTCAATTACGGTGGTCAGTGAGAATCCGGGTAACCCCACGAGTATTGCCAGCACCATTATCGATTGCGGCGGCGCTGGGCCGGCATTTATCTTCCGAGGCGGGGAAGAGGCTGCCGGCGGAGCTGTTATCGAGAGTCTGACTATTAGAAACGGCGAGGCCCTCGGCAATTCGTCATCTCCGAGTTCTCCGGATCCTGGTTTTCCGGGTTCGGACGGTGAGAATGCCTACGGCGGAGCAATAGTCAGCTTTGGTGCGAGCAGTCCGCTTATCACCAATTGCATTATCGAGAACTGCGTAGCTCGCGGGCGTTTTGGTGGAAATGGAGCAAGAGGTTATGACGCTCCGGAGTCTCCGCCGGCACTGCTGCCTATACCAGGCGGCCCCGGAGGTGATGGAGGTACTGGTGGCGACGGTTATGGTGGCGCCATGTACTTCTCAATTGGAAGCAGTCCTGTCATTCGGGGTTGCAGCATAATCAATTGTCGCGCAATTGGCGGCAACGGCGGCGTCGGTGGTCGGGGTGGTGATGGTTATAAGGTTCCTTCGGATGGGGATCCCGGTACTACCGGTGGAGGTCCCGGCGGTAATGCCGGTGCCGGTGGTAATGCTTATGCCGGTGCGATTTACTTTGAAAATGGTTGCAAAGTGACTATCGAGCGGTGCATTGTTCAGAATTGCAGCACTACCCAGGGTGAAGGTAACGTGGGCGGCGTCGGGGGCGACTGCTATGTGGACAATCCTGATGGCGGCGGCGGTCGCGGCGGCGACGGCAGTATTAATGGTACGCTGTCGTGGTATGGTGCCATACATTACGGTTCGAACTGTCACGTTGCGGTTTTGGATACTCAAATCACGGGCAATACTGCTAATGAGCAAGTCACGCAAAATGATTGGCCCGGCGGTATCGGCGGCATAAACCTTGCCGCCCCGGACGTTAACGAGCTTTGGGGGCCCAATGGTGTCACCTCTCATAGCTCCACTGACAGTTGGGTCGGCGGCGTTCATTACGGCAGGCGGTGTGTGGTTGAGTTGACCGGTTGCCAAGTGAGTTCCAACGTTGCGACAGACCGTGGAGGTGGCGAGGTCTATGACGCCAACTGCACAGTTGTGCTTAACGGGTGTCAGTTCAGGAATAACGTTGCCGGTTCCGATGGTAGCGGCGGTGCCCAGTATTTTGCTGATGATTGCGTCATAGATGTCAACCTCTGCAGCTATACAGGCAATTCAGCCGGCGGTGATGGTGGTGGTCAATACTATGGTGGTTTCTGCAAAGCGCATATTATTGGCTGCACGTTTGGTAATAATGACGCAGATGGTAGTGGTGGAGGAATGTACTTGGCGCTTGGTTGTTCTGTGGATGTGAATGACTCGAGTTTTACGGCCAATACCGCAAATCCGAACTCCGGATTCGGCGGTGGAATATTCTTCGATCAAGGGCTGCGAAGAACGTTTACTAATACGACGTTTGCTGATAACAAATCAGCATTTGGCGGCGGCTTGTACTGGTTTGGCACCGATAATGACCCCAACTCGCAAGTGCTGATTTCCCGTTGCATTATCAGGGACAATGCAGCCACCAGCAACGGCGGTGGTCTGTACTGGACAGATGGTTCCCCGACAATCGGGAACTGCTTTATCAGAGGCAACGAGTCGCAGGGAGCGTTCGTGGCGGCAAGCGGTGCCAAGCTCTACGGTGGTGCCGGCGGTATTTTCTGCTGGTCGTCTGATCCGAGCATTTTCAATTGTCTTATCAGTGAGAACTCGACCATGGGCTCCGGCGGTGGTATTTACTTTGGCGGCAGAAGCATTCCGCGACTTAAGAACTGTCTCATTGAGAATAATACGGCTATTGTGGATGGCGGCGGTATTGTTTCATACTGGTCAACTGAGCCGGTGATTTCCAACTGTACGATTGTTGAAAATGTTGTATATGATACGCAACTGTATGACCCGGCTGCGTACGGACATGGACGTGGCGGCGGGCTTGCCTGTTTCTATGATAGCAAGACAACGCTTATCGACAGTATTCTGACCGACAACAAAGCCTGGAGCGGTGAGCAGATAGCCGTTGGTGGTGTTGTTGATATTGATGCTGCGCCGCGTCCTGCAGAGCTTACAGTTTCTTATTGTGATATTGAAGGCTGGGGGAATCAGGGAGAACCCAACTGTACAGTCAATTCAAATGTTGTATTTGTAGAACCTGAAGGAATTCTCAACTGGGATTGCAACACTGTTTTGGCCTCTGATCCCGGTTTTGTTGCGCCCAATTACTATCTGAGCCAGGTAGGAGCCGGGCAGCTTGAGGACAGCAAGTGTCTTGATGCCGGCAGCGATGATGCCGCCAGCCTGGGGCTTGATGAGCTTACAACGCGTACCGACTTTGTGTCTGATGCGTGTACCGTGGATCTCGGTTATCACTATTCAACGACGCTGCTGCAACTGACAATTGGCGTCATAGGTGGTCACGGCACCGTCAGTCCGGAGAGCGGGCTGTACAACCAGTATTCGAAGGTGACGCTGACAGCTAGTCCTGAACCAGGTTACTTTGTGCAAGGCTGGTATGACAGCGGGGGTACGTTGGTCAGTATTAAAGATAGTTTCGATGTGTTTATGGATTCGGACAAGGCGATTACTGTCCGGTTCAAGGGTACCCGGACGATTCCTGTTTCGGGCGGTCCTGATGCTATCCGTGATGCCATTGCTTCGGCGTTTAACGGTGATACTCTTATTGTTGGCACGGGTACTTACAACGGCGATCTGGATTTCCACGGCAAAAAGATTGCCCTGGTAAGTACGAATCACGATGATCCGGGTAGTGCCGGCAAGCCTATTATCGACTGCGGATTCAGTGGTCGCGCCTTTACGTTCAACAGTGGTGAAGGGGCGGATACGGTTGTGTCCGGTTTTGCGGTGATTAACGGACGGGTTTCGGGTGAACCTGGCGGTGCGATATACATTGGCTCGGGCAGCAGTCCGACGGTTACAAATATTTACATAGATAACTGCAGCAGCAATACCGACGGCGGTGCGATATACATTGGTTCGGGCAGCAATCTTGCCCTTATCAATGCCAACATAAGCAACTGCAGTGCCGGCGGCAGAGGTGGTGCGATATACGCCGGTAACGGCGGTGACATTGAATTCAACAACTGCAGTATCACGAATTGTTCTGCATCGACCGGTTCCGGCGGCGGTGTTTATTGTGGCGTCGGCGGCACATGGTATTTCGAGCAGTGCGAGTTTACCGGCAACATGAGCGGCTCCCTTGGCGGCGGGATATATCAGGGAGCCAACGGCATACTGATGCTGCATGAGTGCAAAGTTAGCGATGGCACGGCCCATGCCGGTGGTGGTATTTACAACGACAGCGGGAGCGTAACCTTACTTGAGCAATGCAGTGCAAACGGCAACACGGCGACATTCGCCGGCGGCGGGATATACTATGGCAATGATAATATTTCGCGGATGGACGGTTGTGAAGTTATTGAAAATACCGCGGTAGCAAATGGCGGTGGTATTGCTTACGAGTCTTACAATCTTGTAATAATTGCCGACTGCAACGTTAATGAGAACACAGCGGTAAATGGTGCAGGGTTGTACTTTGACTCGCACTGCTCGGGTACGCTTGACGCTACGGAACTGGTGAACAACAGTGCGGACGACAGCGGTGGTGCGATATACATAATTGATTCGGATGCACTTTCGGTTACGAACTGCAACGTTTTGGAGAACTCGGCACGGCTTGGCGGCGGTTTGTATTGTGCTTATTGCCCTGAAATGACTGTCAGCGGCTGTGCAATCAAGCATAATGAGGTATTCGGCGTAATAGTGACTTACCAGTATTTCGAGCCCGATCCGAACGATGCGAATGTACCTCTGAATCCGGAGGGTCCGCTTGATCAGAGCGACCCGAGTTTCGACGCGAACGACCCGAACCTGATTCGTATCAGGTATGAGGACAGGACTGCAATCGCCCTTGGCGGCGGCATTTATTCCTGGGTTGGTCCCGAGCATATCAAGGACTGCGAGATATCCTACAACAGGGCGACGGGTTCAGGCGGCGGTATCTATCTGGTCGGTGATGATTATCTTGGCCAAACTGTGAACAAGCTTGAGAACTGTCTGATTAACGGCAACACGTCAGGCAGGGATGGTGCAGGCGTGTCGTGCAACTGGTATTCGGACCTGTTGGTGTCCGATTGCACGATAGCCGATAACAAGACGACGCGGCTTCCGGCCTACGGAGGTGGTCTATACGTTTCTTACAGAAGTAACGCTGAAGTTATCAACTCTGTGATATGGGGCAATAAGGGCAACGGCGGGTCCCAGATAGTTGTCGGCAGCGGCAATCCCGGTTATTCACTGTCGTCGACGGTCAAGGTTTCATACAGTAACATTGAGGTCTTCCAGCCGGTTTTAGAGGCGAATGAGATACCGAAGCCGATTGATCCGAGCCTGATTGGGCCTAATTCACCGGACTACTTTATCTACAGCGTTCTTAACACGGCTGACTTCAATGAGTATGAGGGCTACGGTGCTCATGGGCTTGACGGATGGGTTGGCGACGATGACGTCACGAGGATTATCTGCAACGACAACGTCTATAGTGCCGATTATATGACGGTTACTTCTAATGCCTACATTTTCACGGTGACGATTCCGGAAGGTGAAGACCCTCAAACTCACGAGGAGAATCCGTATAACCCTGGTCCGATGGCGCCGCGGACGTTCGAGCTTGAAAGATATTTCGACCTCGGGGCCGAGCATTACATACCTGTTTCTGCGTGTGCCTTCATTGTAGATCCTGAGGAGAATGTGATTTACCTTGGCGTTACTGGCGATGGTATCCTGAAGTACGTATTTGACGAGGATGCGAATAACCCCGTTGCCGATGGTCCTAAGGGCAATTATGTGTTCGACTCGATTGTTGCACCGCCATGTCAGGGTTGGCCGGATACTCTGGCCTGGGATCCTGTAAACAATATCTGGTACGCCGGCGACTGGTCCTGGAACATATACAGTTATGACGGCTCACAGGGTGCGAACGGGCAGTGGGAACTGGCGTTCACATCGTTCCCGTATGATCCGAAAGCCGGTCGTCTGTCGCATCATGACGGGCTGGCCTTTGCCAACGGTCATCTGTTCCTTACCGACATGTACGGTGACTGGGTTTTGCAGTACACTCCGGACGGCGTTCTTGTCAACGCTTTCTATCATGAACCGCTTGGTCGTGACGTCGAAGGCATGGGCTTTGGTGCGTTCAATCACTTCTGGACTGGCTCGTTCAATAGTCTCGTGACCGAGATTGGTGGTGGAGTACTGCAGCTTGGTATCGATATAATTCCGGATACTCCGCCTATTTATGTTGAAAGCGGCAGTACCCTGACAGGATGGGATCCGAACGATGCGGAGGACTTCCTGACGTGGGATGTGAACGCGTGGGATCCGAATCTGCATAACATAGACGACGATCCGTGCTTTACGCATGGTTATTACCTGAGTCAGATTGATGCCGGTCAGCATTATCAGAGTCCGTGCGTTGATGCCGGCAGCGGCCCTGCGAGTGATTTTGGTTTGGACGTGCGTACGACGCGTACCACTGGTATCAACGATGTGAACGTTGTTGATATGGGTTATCACTACAGCGAGGGTGTCGCCCAGTATGACCTGACCGTCAACGTGATTGGCGGCGGTGGTACGGTTGATCCGAACAGCGGCAGCTATAATGATGGTGACATAGTACACTTGACGGCCACACCCGATGCCAACTACTTCGTTGAAGGATGGTACGATGATGCCAACGACGCTTTGGTGTCCATATTCAAGACCGTTGATATAGTAATGAATTCCGATCGCAGTCTGAGCGTCAGGTTCAAGCTTTCGAACAGGGTACGGGTTGGAGGCAGTGAGAATGCGCTGGCTGATGCGGTTGCGGCTGCCGGCAACGGCGATATCCTGCGTGTTGATGCGGGTACGTACAACGGCGATATTGATATTGAAGGCAAAGAGATCAAACTGTTCAGTTTGAATCCTGACGATCCATGCGTTGTTGCGGCGACGATTATTGACTGCGGTTCGAATACACGGGCGTTCTTACTGGACAATGGCGAAGGTCCCGGCACGGTGATAAATGGCTTCAAAATTATCAATGGTTCGGTTGACGGCCAATCGGGCGGTGCGATATTCGTTGGTGCCGGCAGCAGCCCGAAACTGGCGAATTTGATTATAAGTGACTGTAAAAGCACTGTTCGCGGTGGTGCCATATATGTTGGCGCCAACAGCAGTCCGCGTATTCTGCACGTTACGATTAACAACTGCAGTGCCAACAGCAGTGGCGGCGGTATTTATGTGGGCGCCGGCAGCAGTCCGGTGATTGAAAACAGTACGTTCAGCAATTGCTCTGTTTCGGGCGGTCCCGGCGGCGCAATTTATTACGCTCGCAGTACCACCGTGGAATTGACGGCTTGCACGTTTACCAATAACAGTGCCACCTCCGGCGGTGCGGTTTACTACAATTCGAACAGCGTGTCTTCAGTGACGGACTGCAGGTTCGTGGGTAACTCATCTGATTTCGGCGGTGCCGTATACTACAATGACTACTGTGATTCTGAACTGAACAATAGTACATTCAAAGACAACGCTGCAATAGAAGATGGCGGCGGCATCTGTTATCAGCAGCATAATTCGCTCAGTATTTTTGACTGTGATTTCGAGGATAACTCAGCCGGTTATGGTGGTGCGGTGTATTTCGATATCGACTGTTCGGGAACGATTGAAGAGAGCCTGCTGACGGGCAATGATGCGGGCGAAGCCGGTGGTGCCGTTTACATGAGCGGTTCGAGTGTGCTGGTAACCGACTGCAGCGTTTCGCACAACAGGGCCACCGACGGCGGCGGTTTGTATTTTGCCGATTCTCCTTCGGCTCGCGTTGTGAACTGTCTAATCGAAAACAACGACGCATTACATTTGGTTATAACGTATGAGTACCTGATTTCTGATCCCAACTGGGACGGCGACCCGAACGATCCCAATGCTGTTGCACCGTTGATTGCAGCTCCTGTTGACGACCCGAATTTTGATCCGAACGATCCGAATTTAACCACTGTTGAGCATCGGGATGAAAGCGGCATTGCCAGGGGCGGCGGCATCTACTCGTGGAGCGGTCCCACGTTGATTTCCGATTGCCGGATAAGCGGCAATACTGCCAGGACATCGGGCGGTGGTTTGTACGTTGCCGATGATATGGGCTTTGGACTGGAGCTTAAGAACTGCTTGGTGACAAGTAACTCGGCCGGCAGAGACGGCGGCGGTATATCTTCCAACTGGCATTTGGAGGCGACAATATCCAACTGTACGATAACTGATAACAGTCTCGTGCGAGTATCAGGTTTTGGCGGCGGGTTGTACTGCTCTTACAACAGTAACGTGACGGTTATCGACTCTATTATCTGGAATAACACTGGCGGCAACGGTTCACAGGTTGCGGTAGCCAGCGGCGACCCGGCTGATCCGCTGCTTTCAACGGTAACCATTACCTACAGTGATGTCCAGACTGCCCAGCGTGTTGATGCGGCCGATCAGAGCGTGAGTGCTCCGATTGGGTCGATTGGTGGAGGTGACCCAAATAGTCCGGACTATTTCAGATACAGCCATTTTGATACGCTTGCCGACCATAACTCTGCAGGTTCTTATGGTGTTGAGGGGTGGGTAGGCAATGACGGAATTAGCAGAATTATACACTACAGTGCTTCGCCTGATTCGAATTCAACGAACGGATTTGCCTACATCGACACCGTTACTATTCCAGCGGGCACTAATCCGGATTCGGACCCGAACAATCCCTATGCGACGGGTCCGGTTGCTCCAAGAACGTTCACTCTCGAGAAGACTTTCGATCTCGGCGTATCCTTCGGGGCTCTAAGCCATGAGTCCGAGTTCCATGTGGATACTGAAAACAACGTTATCTACCTTGGGGCATCGGCCGGGATTCGCAAATACGTGTGGGATTATGACACGGACAACTATGTCTTCGATTCCACAATTGCCCCGGAATCTCCAGTCAGAGAGGCTTATCATACGCAGTCACTTGCTTATGACCCGAATACCGATACGTGGTATGGTGGTTCGATCTCCTGGGAAGCTAATGACAGAGAGGTTTGGAAGTATGAGGGCGCGCAGGGGCCGAACGGGGTATGGGAACTGGCGTTTACGTATGACGGCGGCGGACACCACGATGGGATGGAGTTCGTCAACGGCTACCTTTACCTTGCTGACTACCAGGGCGATTATATTAACCAATTTACGACTGATGGTACGCTGGTGAACACGTTCTATCATGAACCTTTGGGCCATGAACTCGAGGGGATGGGCTGGGGCGCACTGGGACACTTCTGGGTCGGTTCACACGGCAATGTAATTAGTGAGTTTGGTGGTGGAGTATTGCAGGTTGTTATTGGCGGTGGTGCGATTGCAGGTCCGCCGGTGTATGTGGAATCCGGCTGTACACTCAATGGCTGGGAGCCTGCGGACTCTAATTTCTTCACATGGGACATTAATAGCTGGGATCCGAGTACGCACAATATCGATGAGGATCCGAACTTTACGAATGGTTATTATCTGAGTCAGCCTGTTGCCCTGAGAGATGGTTACAGTCCGTGTGTTGACGCCGGCAGCGACCTGGCGGGCAATGTTGGTATGGAGGTTTATACCACGAAGATTGACGGGGTTAATGATGCCGACGTGGTTGATATGGGTTATCACTACAGCGAAGGTCTGACCATGCACAGTCTGGTCGTTGAGATAGCCGAGAATGCTGATGATCCCGGTGTGCACGGCCATGTTGATCCTAACGGCGGCATGTTCTATGAAGGTGACGTTGTGTCGCTCGATGCGCATCCGGACCCGAACTACCGGGTTCGAAGCTGGAGCGGTACCGATGATGATTCATCCAGCGATTCGACCAACACGGTTACGGTGACGGGTGACAAGATTGTAACAGTTACGTTTGAGCGGATTCCGGAGTATACCCTGAATGTCAGCGTCATCGGCGGCAACGGTACGTTTACGATTGAGCCGAGCCGGTCTTCTTATCTGGAAGGCAGCATAGTAACGCTGACGGCCATACCTGATGTGAATTACTACGTTGATGGATGGTATGCAGATGGTGGTGGTTTGGCTTCCGTCTTGCGAGCCATCAATGTTGTAATGGATTCGGACAAGTCGTTTACGTTGCGGTTTGGTTTGCCTGAGAGAACCCTCGTCTTTGGCGGCGGTGATGCTCTTAAGGATGCGATTGAGGCGTCGCGCAGCGGCGATACGATTATTGTTGGCGAAGGTACTTATAATGGCAATCTGAATCTGGATGGCAGAGAAGATGTTATGATTACAAGCGCCAAGCCGGATCTTCCTGATGTGATTTCCAAGACGATAATTGACTGCCAGTCGAGCGGTCGGGCCTTTACGTTCAATCACGGCGAAGATGCTAATACAGTGCTTTACGGGTTGACGATTCGAAACGGTTCAGTTTCAGGTGAAGGTGGTGGCGCCATCTACCTCGGTTTCGACACGAGTGTGACTTTGGGCAATCTTGTTATTGAGAATTGCAGTGCCAGTAACGGTGATGGAGGTGCGATTTACATCGACGGCTTCAACGGCTCAAGGATAACGAATGTAACAACAAGTGGGTGCAGCGCAAGCGGTGCCGATGGCGGCGCGGTCTTTGTCGGTTTGTACAGCACTACCTCGTTTGCAAGCTGCACGTTTGCCGATTGCACGGCGTCGAGCGGATTCGGTGGAGCAGTATTCTGCGAGAGGGACAGTCTGCCGGTGTTTACAATGTGTGCCTTTACCGGCAACTCCGCAGGCTACGACGGTGGTGCCATCTACTACTCTGCCGACAGTCAGCCGGTACTCAACGGTTGCGAATTCGCCAGCAACAGCGCCGATTATGGTGCGGGTGTTTATTGTGGTACAGGCAGCGTTGCAGAGTTTGATGATTGTACATTCACGGGCAATAAGGCGGATTTCTCCGGCGGCGGCGTATACTACGGACCAAACTGTGTATCTCAGTTGACCGGCTGTACGTTCTCCGATAACTCAAGTGCTCAAACCGGTGGTGCGGTTGGCTATGGTGCATTGAACTCGATTACGGTTGCGGATAGTAACTTCACTGGCAATTCATCAGGTGACGGCGGTGCATTGTACTTCGATCCGAACTGTTCGGGTGCTATCATGGAGACGACACTTGTTCACAACAAGGCTGAACTCTACGGTGGTGCGATGAACATTGCCCGGAGCGATTCACTTCATGTTGTCGACTGCAATGTTTCTTACAATACAGCTCTGTACGGTGCAGGTTTGTATTGCTCCGAAACTCCGTTGATGGAGATTGTCGGTTGTGAGATTAAGCACAACGAGGCGGTGGGTGTTCGAACGTGGCATGAATACTTCATTCCTGACCCGAATTTTGTACCGGATCCGAACGATCCAAATGCTCCAATTCCGCCTGTTCCGGCACCAGTGGATGATCCGAACTTTAGTATAAGCGATCCCAATGTCATAGAAATCACTCGTGAGGACAAGTCGGCGATTGCGCGAGGTGGTGGTATATATTCCTTTGACGGGCCTTTGCTGATTGAGGATTGCCAGATAAGTGATAACAGCGCGACCAGTTCCGGCGGTGGCATATACTTTGTCGATGGAACCGCCGGACGTGCAGTGCTGAGGAACTGTCTGTTGAGCAATAACTCAGCAATCAGCGATGGTGGCGGTGTATCTTCGAACTGGCACAACGAGCTTCTGATAACTAACTGTACACTTGCTGACAATACTGTAGCCGGTGTTGGTGGCGGCTTGTATAGTTCTTACAAGAGTACGGTTGAAGTGGTGGATAGTATTATCTGGCGTAATGTTGCGTCAGGTGGTGCCCAGATTGCCGTTGGCAGCGGTGACCCAGCGAAGCCGCTTGCTTCTTCGGTTGATATCACGCACAGTATTGTGGGGCCTTACTTTGAAGGCGAGCCCAATGCTGCCGGTGGTACTTATGTGCCGGTGACTCCGACATCCGTATTGACTGTTGAGTCGACCGGTGACGCTGAGAAGCTGGTGAGTGCAATTCTTGGTCCGGGTATTACGGCGAAGAACCTGGTGTTTACCGGAGATGCAAATGCTGCGGGTACTTACACCGGCGGTCAAGCTGCAGGGATTGGCATTGAAGCGGGTATTATCCTGAGCAGTGGTAATGTTGCCCTTGCTCCGGGTAGCGATCCGAACCAGCCCGGTAAGAATTTGAGTGATGGTGCGACGGGGAGCCTTGGATTGGATGGTGACCCTGAATTATCCGCTCTGATTCCGGGCTATACGACGTATGACGCGACGATTTTGGAGTTCGATTTTATCAGCAAGGGCGGCGACCTGTTCTTTAGCTACGTGTTTGCATCTGAGGAATACAATGAGTTTGTAAACACGTCCTTCAATGACATATTCGCATTCTTCCTTGACGGCAGGAACATAGCGTTGATACCCGGAACGACTACGCCGGTGTCGATAAATAATATCAACGGTGGCAATCCGTTCGGAGAGGATGCTGCGAACCCTGAGATTTATAAAAACAATGACACCAGTGACCTTGCTGAAGGCGAGGATGGATTTGCGTTTGAGTACGATGGCTTCACAAACGTGCTCACGGCCGAGTCTTTGAACATCGGTCCAGGTAAGCACCACATCAAACTTGCGATAGCCGATGCCGGTGACCACGTTCTTGATTCGTCAGTGTTTATCCGATTTGGGTCGTTCTCCGATATCCGGCCGTTCTATCCACCTGTCCTTGTTGAAGCCGGCAGTACGCTGACCGGATGGCAGCCGGCTGAGCCGAATGATCCATTGACGTGGGATTCCAACAGTTGGACAGTTGAGAGTACTGTTACGGGTGAGGATCCATGTTTTGTCCATGGTTACTACCTGAGTCAGATTGCAGCGGGTCAGGATTATGACAGCCCGGCACTTGACGCCGGCAGTATTATGGCAAGCGAAGCCGGCATGGATGTTAAAACGACTCGAACCGATGGTGCCAACGACGTTAATGTTGTTGATATAGGTTATCATTATGCCGAAGGTCTGGCAGAATACCGGTTGACAACGATTATTCTTGGCGGTCACGGCATGGTCGAGCCGGCAAGTGGCTCCCAGTATGATGGTGAGGTAGTTGCACTTACGGCTGTTCCCGATGAAGGTTATCGTGTGAAGAGTTGGAGCGGTACCGATGATGATTTGTCTACGCTGCATTACAATACGGTTACGATGACCGAAGACAAGCTCGTGATTGTTCGATTCGAGCAGCCGGATACAATCTATGTCGGCGGCGATCCGAATGCCATTCACGATGCCATTAAGCTTGCGAAGGAAGGTGATACTCTAATAGTAGGTGCAGGTACATACTATGGCGATCTGAATCCGGACGGCAAAGAAATTACGATTACCAGTACAAATCCGGATGATGCCAATGTTGTTGCAGCTACGATTATTGACTGCAATGGTACCAACCGGGGTATAACGTTCAACAGTGGTGAAGGGCCGGGGACGGTCATTGATGGCCTTACGGTAATCAACGGAAGTGTTACAAACCAGAGCGGTGGTGGAATTTTTGTTGGGACAGGCACCAGTCCGACTATCAGGAACGTTGTTGTTACGCACTGTGCTGCGATAGCTGACACAAACGCAACGGGTGTTGCGTATGGTTATGGTGGTGGTATTTACGTTGGCACCTTTGCCAATCCTCTGTTTGTCAACGTTACGGTTACCGACTGCAACGCCGACGAAGGCGGCGGTGTGTACTGTTCGGAGGGCAGCGAACCCGAGTTCAGGCACTGCACGATTCTCGGTAACTCGGCGCCTCTGGGCGGCGGCATGTACTGTCACCTGACGGGCATCGGGTTGGATGTTAATGACTGCAACTTTACGGCTAACACCGCTAATTATGGTGCAGGCGTGTACTTCGACGCGAACAGTTCGGGGACCATCTTCTCAGCGGAGATTTCGGACAACAATGCCGTTGATGGTGGCGGTGGTATCTATGTGACCGAAGCCAACGGTGTGATGGTAATAGATAGTAACTTTGTCCGCAACACATCACGGCAGGGCGGCGGCATATATGTCTTCGAGTCTGCTAATGTGACAATCACGGGCAGCGCAATCAAGTTCAACGGAGTTCCGGCGATAGGTTTTGACCTGACCGATCCGAATGATGCGAATAATTTTGTGATTGGTCAGGGTGGCGGTGTTTACAGTTGGGGTACCCCGCTGCTGATGAGCGACTGTGTTATCCGTTCGAATATGGCGAGTACTTCCGGTGGCGGTCTGTACTTAGGCGGCGATTTTGGTGGACCGCCGCAGATCATCAACTGCCTCATTGCCGATAACTCTGCCGGCAGAGATGGCGGTGGTGTTTCGGTGAACTGGAAAGCCGAGCCGGTCATGCAGAACTGTACCGTTGTCGGCAATGCTTCTCCGGGTCTCGTTGGAGCGGTAGCTGGCACGACGGGCTTCGGGGGCGGCTTGTACTGCGGTTACTACAGCGACATGACGATACTCGACAGCATATTCTGGAACAACAGCGCCGTGGATGGTCACGAGATGGCGGTTGCTACGGGATTTAAGTTCGGCCTGCCGTGGCCTTCAACTTTGAGTGTATATTACAGCGATGTTAAGGGTGGTCGCTCTGGTGTGAGGGTGGAACCGGATTGCACGCTTAACTGGGATTCAAGCAATATATTACTGGATCCGCTGTTTACTGTTGGACCGCTTGGTAATTACTATCTGAGCCAGAAGGCCGCGGGGCAGTCGCAGGACAGCCCGTGTGTTGATCTCGGCAGTGATGACGCGAGCGTGCTTGGAATGACGGACTACACTACACGGACCGATGAAGCTTTCGATAAAGGTCGTGTGGATATGGGTTATCACTACCGGTTAAGCATGATGGCTGAGCCGTGCAAACTTTGCGACCTGGTCTTTGATGGTACAATTGATTTCAAAGATTTTGCGGCACTTGGTTTGCGTTGGCTTGAGCAGGGGTGCTCCGATGGCGATGACTGGTGCAATGGTGCCGACTTTACCTTTGATGGTTTTGTCAACACGACAGATTTGGCATTTTTGGCGGATTGCTGGTTGCAGCAGGATACGAAGACCCCGACTCCCAATCCATCACAGTGGGCAGTTGGGCCTGATTGCCTGTCGACCGGCTCGATAGATATGACTGCCGAGACCGCATACGATGCCTGGGGCTGGGATGTTGAATACTATTTTGAGAGCAGTGACAGCAATTATGACAGCGGTTGGCAAAGTGATGCTCATTATGAAATTGGCGGCCTTGTTTCCGGCACCGAGCTTTGCTTCAGAGTGTTGACACGAGACGGTATGGGTCTTGAAACCGCGCCGTCCGAGGTCAGGTGTGTTGTGGTTGACCGCTGCGATGTCGATTTGTGTGAAAATGACACGACTCCGCCGACACCGGCTCCATATATAAAATCGATAAGCCCCAATTCTCCGAATTCGGTTGTGATGATTGCACAGGAGTCGTCTTTTGAGAGCTGCGGTCCTATAGAATACTACTTTAAGAACATGACTATCACAGATGACAGTCATGACAGCGGCTGGCAGGAGGAACCGAACTATACGGATGTTAATCTTGCTGCCGATACGCAATACTGCTACCGTGTGAAGGCCCGCGATAATTCTGCGCATCAAAATGAGACGGCGTTGTCCGATGCTGTGTGTGTGACCACGCCTCCAGAGGGCGATCATACGGCGCCGACGCCGCCGATAATGGAGTGGGATCGCACTGTTGACGCCAATGGTTTTGACGGAAGACCTCACCTGGAGTACAGGGGACCGCTTTCATGGCCCTGGGGATACTGGGCAGTGATGCGAGCGGATCCGAACACGACCGACCCGAGTGGTGTCGAGTTCTACTTCAAGTGCATCACTTACAGTGGTTATGACAGCGGCTGGATTACGTTCCCCGCCGGGCCGCCTTTCGAATACGCCGTTGATGTCGGTACTTACGATCAGGATCTGCTATTCACTGTTAGAGCACGCGATCGTTCGGCAAACCATAATCAGACGGGCTGGGCGCCGGAAGTTAGCACCTTGTCCGGTTTCTAATAGGCATTGATTGGACTGTTTCGGACGTGTGTGTCCGGGCGATATGATAGAATCGCTGAAAATAAAAAGCCCCGGGAAACCCCGGGGCTTTTTCAATGGCTCAAAAAGGCGTCCTATTTTTCCTTAAGCTTTTCGTAACCGTAGTACGCAAAGAGATAGTCGAGTATTATCAGGGCGGTGTAGCCTTCGGCTACGGGCCAGATTCGTGCAACGATTGTTGAGTCACGCCGGGTGATTGCTTCGAGTTTTCTGTTCTCGAGTGTGTACTTGTCAACTGTCATCTGGGGCTTGGCGATGGTTGGCGTTGGCTTTACGACGAGTTTGACGACGACTGACTGACCTGTCGAGAGGCCCCCTGTGATGCCACCTGCGTTGTTCGAATCGAAGACGATTTTGCCGTCTTCTGCGTGCATCTGGTCGTTGGATTGGAAACCTGTCATATCTTTTACGGCAAAGCCTGCACCGACTTCAACGCCTTTGACGGCGCCTATGCCGAGCATTTGGCCTAATGCGCCATCTAACTTGGAAAAGACGGGTTCGCCGAGTCCTGCGGGCAGGCCGGTTACGACTACTTCAACAACACCGCCCGCCGAATCACCTGTGTCGCTGATTTTGTTGCATGCTTCGACCATAGCGTCGGCGGCGTCGAGGTCCGGGCAGTTCAATACGGGATGAACACCGTACTTTTCCCGGATTTCAGCATGTTTCATTTTCGGCGCTTTGCCGCGGATGGCGTCAATCTCCTGCTCAATCTCAGCCATTATCGCGGTCTTCTGCAGAAAATGCATGTCCATCGTTATACGCTTCTTGACATAAATCTCCTGGTAGAACGGGTCAAGATCATGTCGCATTTGCTTGTAGTTGCCGCTGTATTTGAGAGCGTCATGGTCAGCTACATCGCCGCAGCGAACAGAGGCGAGTTCTTTGACATAGGCGAAGACATCGATGCCGCATTTTTTTAAGACCTTTTTCGCCACGCAGCCGGCAGCTACTATGGTGGATGTATAGCGGCCGCTGAAAAAGCCGGCGCCGATAGCGTCGTCGGCCGGGCCGTATTTCTTGAAGGATGCGTATGAAGCGTGGCCGGGCCTGGGCGTGCGGTTGGTGTCCTGGTATTGCTTGATGTGTATGAAGTGGCGGTCCAGGTTTGGAATCAGGATGCAAAGCGGCGTGCCGTTCGTGTGGTTCTTGTTGTTTGCACCTTCGACGGTGTCGGCGACATTGATCCCGCTGTAGATAATGGGCAGGTCGGGTTCTTTTCGTGGGCTGCTCAATTCGTCGGCACCCGGTTTTCTCAGCAGCAGGTCTCCGTAGATTTCCTGTTCTGTCAGCAGCATATTTGGCGGGACACCCTGAAGAACAGAGGTTAGTCCCTCCTGATAAGAACCGCCGGCAACGGTTAGTTGAAAACAGCGTCCTAAGTGGCAACCTATCATTTTATCAAGGCCTCCCTAAATTATTAAGCTTTTCGGTTTCGAGTTATCGACTTCATCAATAAGACAATCAATTATCATCGAGTAGTTTCATGTCAGCGTGAAGGCTTCTCATTAAATCCACGTAGTTCGGAAAAGTGACACTGACAGCCTGGGCAGTGTCGATGGTGCATTGGCCTTCAATTGCCATTGCCGCCAGTGACAATGCCATTACGATTCGATGGTCGCTTCTGCCGTCGAGTTGTGCCGCTGTTGGTTTGCTGTGGTTGATGATTAGGCCGTCCGGCAGTTCTTCGGTGTCTACGTTCATTTTTTTCAGTTCCTCGGCCATGCACTTGATGCGGTCTGTCTCTTTGGCTCGAGCTTGTGGTACGTTAATCAGTCTTGTTGTACCTTCTGCAAAAGCGGCGGTGACGGCCATGGCCGGCAGGGCATCGGGAGTTCTGTTCATGTCTATCTCGGTGCCTTTGAGCCGCGAGGTCCTTACTGTAACGCCCTCTGACCCGATGGTTATGTTGGCACCCATAGCCCGTAGATAAGCGATTACCGCCTTATCCGGCTGGCTGTCGGTGAGGTCAAGGCCGTGAAGAGTTACTTCGTCGCCGGCAAGTGCCGCGCCGCATAGGAAGAAGGTGGCGCTGGAGAAGTCGGCGGAAATGGCGGCATCGAAGGGCTTATAACTTTGGCCGGCCTTGATTTTGAATCTGCGAAAATCCTGATTTTCGTATTGAATGCCTTGGCTGTCGAGCCAGTCAAGCGTCATTTGCACGTAGTCGGGTTCATTAAGCAGTGTCACGTTAATCTGCGTATCCTTTTTTGCCAGAGGTGTGCACAGAAGCAGGCTGGACAGGTATTGGCTGGTTGTCGCGGCGATGGATGTTTTACCGCCTATGAGTTGGCCTGTGACCGCCAGGGGGGCCTTGTCGTTACTGTTGAGACTTGTGCATTTTGCCCCGAGTTCATTGAGGCTGTTCATAAGTGGTGCGACCGGACGAGCTTGGATTTGTTCGTCTCCGGTGAAAGTAGTAACGGCTCCAGGCTGAGCCAGTGCGGCAGAACCTATAGCGATACGCAGGGTGGTTCCGGAGTTGTGTACGTCGATGGTCTCGCTGGGAGCGTGGATGTTGCCGCCCGTACCGGTCAGCTTCCATGTTTTTGCCTCTGACGTGTTGATGGCTGCACCCAATGCGCGGTAACAATCCACAGCAGCCAGCGTGTCATCTGAGACGAGTGGGCCGCGTATGGTACTGCTGCCGGCTGCCAAAGATGCGATTGCCACTGCGCGGATAGTGTGCGACTTGGAAGCGGGCATTTCCACTTCACCGGCAAGGCGGGATTTTCTAACCAGCAGCTTCATATCGACATTCCCTTCGTGCTTGCATTATTATGCTTCGGCAGGCAATACTTTTAGCAGAAATGGCGATGGATTGAAAGAAGTTTTTGCTGTAGGATGGCCTGGGGTGGTAGGGGCAAGATGTCAAAAGACACGTGTCATTTGTTGTACCAGTCGGCTTTTCGGCCAATGTTTTTCAGAAAGATGTCCAGGTCCTGAGTGCCGATTTGGCCGTCACCGTTGATGTCGCCGAATGAATAGGTTGTCGGGCCGGTCACGCTGCTGAGCCAATTCTCGATAAAAACAGTGACGTCTGTGTCGTCAACAATACCGTCGCAATTCAGGTCGTAGAGCAGAATGTTATCGCTGTTCGTATTGCTGCTGACATTCCAGGCCAAACCATAAGGCTCGGCAGCGTTTGCCTGGTTGGTGTCATTGACGTCGGAATATGAGATGACGAGTTCATAGTTGGTGAAATTGGCATCAGTGGGATGATAAATGTGCTCAACATTGTCGGCAAGGCTGTCGCAATAATCGAGCAGATAATCATTGTCGTGGTTATTCGCGTCAATGGCCCATAGTTCGAGTCTCAGGTTAGCGTTTTTCTCCGGGAGCGGGTCGAAGGGATACGTGTTCTTATAATGATTGTTCCATACGAGTGTTGCGGTAACTAATTTGCCGGTCGGTTTGTCGATTGTGATTTCATAGACATTTTCGGCATTATCGCTTTTGTCGACCGCGGCGAGATCCCATCCGATCTTTGCGACCTTTCCAGACGGTTGCGTGCCGGCGGTGAGATGCTTGTAGGCTCCTTCAGCGTTGAGCATGCCGGCCCCCTGAATGTAGTCAAGTGGGGCACTGTGGTCATCCTCGCTGCCGAGAAGGCCCTTGTGCCAGTAGGGCAGCTTGGTCGCTGCGTTCATAATGATTGCTTTGATTGCGCAGTTGCCACCGTTTGGCGAAAGTACCAGGCCCAGGTTGGGTTCCTGCTTTGCTTTTTGCACAAGCAGTCCGACTGTTCCTGCAACAATGGGGGTTGCAAAACTCGACCAACTGCCTGTAGGTTCGTACGCGTTCGGGTCGTTGGCGTCCGAGGCCAGGCAGTTGCCTGGTGCGACTATATCAGGCTTGCAGCGACCATCGATGCTGGGTCCAAAGCTGGAATATTCCGGATACGCAAGGGCCAACTGGCTGAGGCTTGTCGCCATGTCTGTTGTTGTGACGGTATCAACGACACCGACGCCTATGACGTTCGAACCGGCGCCGGGATAAAGCAGCGGATCGTGGGCGTTTTGGCCGTTGCCTATGCCGGCGACGACGACAAGGCCGTACTGCTCGACCATAGACTCAATGCCTCTTGTCCACCAGTCCTCGAACTGGCTGCCGAAACTGGCTGTTACGACGTCGGCTTCAGGCGGTATGGCGGGAAAAACATTGTTAATCAGGAAGTACCAGAACTCGTAAATGTCGGCTTCAGCATCAGGGATTACACCTTCATAGCTGAATTGCCCCAACTGCCGATCGAAGGCCGATGGGTCTTTTCCGAATAATATCGAACATATAGCGGTTGAATGCGGTGAGATTCCAGGCTTTCGTGTGCCTTCGTCGTAAAACGTGAAGTCTTTGCCGCTAAAGCACTTGTGCTTGATATTTGGGCGGTAATCGTTCTCCGGCTCGTCATCGGTGTAAGTAAAGCTTCGAGAAATGGCGGCGATTTTCACACCCTTTCCAGTGAGGTTTGGGTCGAACTGCCTTACTGTGTAGATTCCGGTGTGATTAAGGACGCGAGGCTGCATTGTGGTGATGTCCTGTGGCTGGCTCTGTGCTGTCGCGCCGCTGGTATGTGCAAACAGCAAGCCGGCGATGGCCAACAGGCCTATAAAAAACACTCTTTTCGGACTTTGCACCATTCCCATCCCCCGGAGGCGTCGCTATGACAAAGAAAACGCAACTATACGACCAATGTTGCTGACTATTAGCGTCGCTACCGCAATTTCATGGTGTTATGATACCATAAAGGCCGGTGCATTTCAAGTAAATTGTTTGTAAATTGTGCTAATTGATGGCGTTTTCAGGGCTGAAAACGAAGATTTTTGAAAAGTTCCGGTGCAAATGTTGCTTTGTGTGATGGTAGTTGTTATATTGCCGCTAAGTGGATGTTTATTGTTAGGGCGTGTTGCGACTATGAAGGTGATACTGAGCGCTGAGCAGATTGAGGGGGTCTTGGTCGATTTGACCGATCGTATTGCCGGTGAGGCTGCGGCCCAGGGGGATATTGCGACGGTTGGTATTCGCAGCAGGGGCGAGATTTTGGCGCAGAGACTATCGCGACGACTGTCGGAAAAACTTGGCAGGGACGTCCCCTGCGGGACTCTTGACATAACGCTTTATCGTGATGACTTGAACTCACCACAGGGTGAGGTTCAGCCTCAGGTTCGTACGACCGAGATAGGCTTCAATGTGGACGATAAGATTATAGTTCTGGTCGATGACGTGCTGTACACGGGGCGTTCTACTCGTGCTGCCATGGATGCACTGATAGATTTGGGCAGGCCGAGGGCTATTAGACTGGCGGTTCTTGTTGAGCGCGTAGGCAGAGAGTTTCCAATACAGGCTGATTTTGCAGGATTCAAGGCTGATGCCAAACCCGGAGAGGCCGTGGAGGTAAACTTTGTCGAGTCGGACGGAAAGGATGAAGTAGTTATCCGGTAGTTGGTGTTCTTTAGTGGCTCAGGACTGTACTCGTAACGTGGGAACCACACAGACGGTAAGAAATGGCTCTAAAAAGAAAAAGCAGACAATTCAGGTGGGAACGTAAAGATCTTCTGGGGCTGCGTGAGCTTGGTCGCGAGGAGATTACGCATATTCTTGACACCGCCGAAGGTTTTGAGCAGGTAAGCACTCGGTTGGTGAAGAAAGCACCGCCTTTGCGCGGCAAGGTGGTTGTGAATTTGTTTTTTGAGGACAGCACCCGGACGCGGAACAGTTTTGCACTGGCGGCGAACCGGCTGAGCGCAGATGTTATAGAGTTTACAAAAAAGTCCAGTTCGGTTAGTAAGGGAGAAACGCTTCTGGATACGGCGCGCAACCTCGAGTCGATGGGTGTCGATATTTTAGTTATTCGTCACGGCGCCGGCGGCGCACCGAGGTTGCTCAGCAGGAGTATCGATGCCTGTGTTGTAAATGCCGGCGACGGTTTCTGTGAGCATCCGACGCAGGGCCTGCTTGACGTTTATACAATCAGAAAGATCAGAGGCTCTCTCGAAGGGTTGAAGGTGGCTATCGTCGGTGACATTGCACACTCTCGTGTGGCCCGCAGTGACATGTGGGGACTTACAAAGCTCGGTGCCGAGGTCATATTTGTTGGCCCGCCGACTCTTATGCCGGCCGATGTCGGCCGACTGCCGGTGCGGGTGAGTTATTCGCTTGATAAGGTGATAGAAGAAGTTGACGTGATAAACATGCTGCGTATTCAGTTTGAGCGTCTTGGCGGCAATCCATTTCCGTCGGTTCGGGAATACTCGCACTATTTTGGTCTGACGGCTGAACGCATGAAAAGGGCCAAGCCCGAGATATTAGTGATGCATCCGGGGCCAATCAACAGGGGGCTGGAAATCGAAAGTGAAGTTGCCGACGGGCCGAACAGTGTTATACTGGAACAGGTCAAAAATGGTTTGGCTGTGAGAATGGCGGTGCTTTTCCTTGTTAACCAGGGTGCTGCGCTGAAAATTGTAAAACATCGCAAGGATAATGAACGTTAACTGTGTGCTTTTTAGTGCGGGCTCATGAGTTCTGAACTGCTTATAAAAAATGGACATGTGATAGACCCTGCCAACGGGGTTGACCGGCAGTGCGATGTGCTGATAGTCGACGGCAAGGTGGCTGAAGTTGGTGTGATTGATAAGCCTTCGACAAAAGTTATCGATGCCGCGGGCAAGCTGGTTACGCCGGGCTTGATTGATATTCATGTTCATTTTCGCGAGCCTGGCGACGAGGAGGAGGAAACGATTGCAAGCGGTTCGGCGGCGGCGGTGGCAGCCGGTTTCACTTCCGTTGTCTGTATGCCGAACACGAATCCGCCAATAGAAAATGAAACGGACGTTGAGTACATTCACCGCAAGGGCAGACAGGCGAGGAAAACGCATGTCTACACGATGGGGGCAATCACCAAGCGGCGTGAAGGTGTTGAACTGGCGGAGATGGGCTTTATGGCTGAAGCCGGTGCTGTTGGTTTTACCGACGACGGTAACGGTGTTCAAGACCCGGCTGTTATGCTGCGGGCGTTGAAGTATGCCGCGATGTTTGATGTGGTTGTGGCCCAGCACTGCCAGGATGATGCTTTTGCCGGCGGTGGTGTGATGAATTCCGGTTATTATTCGACGATACTTGGATTGCCGGGAATAGACGCACTTGCCGAAGAGGCGATGCTTTGGCGGGATATTCAATTAGTGAAAAAGACAAACGTTCGTTATCACGCCCAGCATATTTCAACAGTGGGTTCGGTGGAGTTGATACGTGCGGCGAAGAAACTGTCGCTGCCGATTACCTGTGAAGTGACGCCACATCATTTACTGCTGACCGAGCAGTGCTGCGCTGAGTATGATACCAATTATAAAGTCAATCCTCCTTTGCGGACCGCTGCTGATATTGAAGCGTTGACCGAAGCTGTCAGGCAAGGGCTTGTTGACGCCCTTGTGAGCGACCATGCCCCGCATCTTCAGAGTGAAAAAGAACTGGAGTTTCTTGCTGCGCCGTTTGGTATTGCCAGTCTCGAGTGTTCCCTTGGTCTGTATGTCAAGGCCCTTGTGGAGCCGGGCGTGCTGGACTGGCCCGGCCTTATCGAGTTGATGACGGTCAGACCCGCACGTGTTATAGGTGTCGACAAGGGTACTCTCGGCGTTGGCAAACAGGCGGACGTTACCATTATTGACCCCAATGCCGAATATGAGATTGATGCCGGTGCATTTATATCCAGAAGCAGGAACTGCCCCTATCAAGGCTGGAAGGTTGCCGGCCGGGTTGAAAAAACTATTGTGGGTGGAGAGGTACGGTTTGAGTCGAAGGATTGAGCCGTTGAACTTGAAGTTAGATGTGCGCCGAATGTTTTGGTATTCTGCGCAGTGCTCTTGTGGTGTCAGGCGTTTCTTGGTTGGGTAAGTATGCCGTTTATCATTGATGGTACAAATCTGTTGCGTTCGGTTGAAGGCTCCGGCAGCAGTGCCGAACCGTTCACGGATGTCAGGCTGTGTTTTATTATCTCACGCTATCTGGGGCGGATTGGACAGAAGGGCCAGATTGTTTTTGACGGGACAGGGCCTGTTGAGAAAAACAGCTTTGACAGTATGAGGGATTTGGAGGTGTGCTTTTCCGGACTGGGCGTTGAAGCGGACGCGGTAATAGAGGATAAGATACGCGCCAACACAGCGCCTCGCACACTGACGGTTGTCAGCAGTGATCGTCGCCTGCGAAATGCCGCACGTGCCAGAAGTGCTGTTAGTGTTAAGTCCGATGTCTTCTGGAACCAGCTTCAGAAGCAATTGAGTTGCAAAGGAAACATCTGCAGGGAGCCTAATTCGAAACAATCGGGATTAACCCAGGGCGAAACCGAGCAGTGGCTTAAGTTTTTTGACCTTGGAGAATGACGTGACGGCTTTTGTGCTGTGCGCAGGTATCGCCCGCAGCGGTGGTATGTATTATGGTTATAACTGAATTGCGATTATGCCCATTCCGCAGAGGCACCGGCTATGCTTTCCGGGGCAAAATGTCACTATGGAAGCGGGTAGGTTTGCCGGTTTCATTTAGGCTGTTGTTTTGTCGGGCCTGGGTGGTTATAGCCATTGTATGCATGTTTTCCAGCGGTGGCGCCGCTGCCGAAAATGGCAAAGAGCATTCTGTTTTGATTTTGAGTTCGTATCACGCCAGTTTTTCCTGGACAAGGACGGTGATGACTACGATCGAAACAGAGCTTCATGAATCTCCTCTGAAGCCAAAATACCATATTGAGTATATGGATACCAAGCACGCCCACACGAGTATTTATTATGACAGCTTATATCAACTTTACAAAAGCAAAACGCCGCACTGCCGTTACGATGTCATTATCGCCGTGGACAATAATGCGCTTCTTTTCCTTTTGAAATACCACGATGAGCTTTACCCGAATGTTCCGATAGTCTTTTGCGGCGTTGACGAGTATCACGATAATATGTATGAGGTTGCCCCCGAGTATGTGGGTATCGATGCGATTCTGGGCGACCACGATATTGCGACCGGTGTTCTTGAGGCATTTGATTATTCTGATACGATACAGCTTGCGCTCAGGCTGCATTCTTCTACCCGCAGGCTTGTTGTCGTCAACGATGGCGTGGATTCCACGTTGTATTGGCCGAACCTTTCCGATGAAGATATGAAAAAACTGTCCGACCGGTTCAGCGGCCGGGTGGAGTTTGTGAACTTTGTGCTTACCGAATCTAATATGAATGATCTTTTTGAAGAAGTCAACAAGGATAAGGCGCATACGGTGGTTCTGTTTGCAAACAATTTTACGGATGGCCAGGGAAGAAATTGTTTCGAAAAACCTGAGTTTAGAACGTTCTGGCAGCATTGCGATGTGCCGGGATACGCGGTTTCAGAAGAGTTCATCAGGCTCGGTTTTGTTATTGGCGGCTCCATAAACAGCGGCTATCTTCAGGCCACGACAGCAGTGGAAATGGCAGTGCGCATATTACAGGGGGAGCATCCTTGTAATATTGCGGTTGTTCGTGAATCTCCCTGCGAGTACCTGTTCGATTATCACCAGTTAAAGAGATGGGGTGTTTCATTTTCACATTTGCCGCGGCCCGGCAAGGTGGTCAATGAGCCGACGTCTTTTTATTATCAGTGTAGGCGGTGGATTGGGCTGGTAGTAGGAGTAATTATCAGCCTTTCCACCCTGGTTCTGATTCTGCTGGTCAATATCCTGTTGCGAAAGAAAGCCCAGCGGATGCTGCTTGTCAGAAACGCTGCGATGGAGTCATCGATTAACGCCTTTGCTTTTGCCGACCCCCGGGGCAGGCTTACCTACGTCAACAACGCTTTTGTGAAGATGTGGGGTTATAAGCATGTCAGAGAGATTCTCGGCAGGCCGGCTGTTGATTTCTGGCAGGAGCCAGAGCACGCTGCAGAAGTTCAAAGAATCCTGAACGAAAAAGGCAGCTACGTGGGCGAGCTGGTCGGCAGGAAAAAAGACGGTTCAATATTTGAGGCTCACTTAACGTCAAGTATACTCAGAGACAGGCAGGGCAGGGGCATCTGTGCGATGGCATCGTTTGCCGATATCAGCGATTATAAGTTGGTCACCGAGGCGCTTCGGCGTTCGGAGCAGAGGTACAGGATGCTGTTCGAAGGCAGTGCCGAAGGAATACTTGTGGCGGATAGTGAGACGAAAGAGTTTAGCTACGCCAATCCGGCTATGTGCAAAATGCTGGGCTATACGCAGCAGCAGTTGATACAGATGCGTGTACATGATATTCATCCGAAAGAAGCTCTTGACAATATCCTGTCCGGATTTGAGGAGCAGGCCCGCGGAGAAAAGTCGGTGGCGGTGGGTGTCCCGTGTTTGCGAAGAGATGGGAAAATAATGTATGCCGATATAAAGGTGGCCGTGGTTGTGCTGGATGAGAGAAAATGCAATGTAGGCTTCTTCACGGACGTCACTGATGCGAAAAAAGCCGATGAAGCGGTTCGGCTCAGCGAAGAAAAGTACCGACGCCTGGTGGAGAACCTCCGGCAGGAATATTTTTTCTATAGTCACGGTCTGGATGGCGTTTTTGTTTATGTGAGTCCTTCGATTGAAAACGTACTGGGGTATACACAGGATGAGTTTTTGAAACACTACACGGAGTTTCTCACGGATAACCCCATGAATCAGGAGGTTGTTCGTATGACGTCTCTTGCCATCATGGGCAAGCGGCAGGCTGCTTATGAGGTTGAGATTTACCATAAGGATGGCAACATCCATCTGCTGGAAGTCAGTGAGGTGCCGGTGCTTGGCAAGCACGGCAACGTGACGGCGGTGGAAGGTATTGCACACGATATCACCGAGCGCAGGCGTGCCGAGCAGCAGTTGCAGGAAGCGCGTGATGAGCTGGAAAAGCGTGTTGAGCAACGAACGGCTGCTCTTGCCATGACCAATGAGAAACTGCGCAATGAGATTACCGAGCGTAAGCGTGCGGAAGAGGCCCTTCGGGAGGCCGAGCAAAGATTTCGGATGATTTTTGAGGATGCTGTGGTGGGATTGTACCGCACGACTCCTGACGGGCGGGTAATTATGGCCAATCCTGCGATGGTCAGGATGTTAGGCTTTTCTTCATTCGAGGAACTGAGCAGGGTGAATCTGGATGATTGGCCTGATGACGCTTCATCTCCCCGGCCGGCTTTCAAAGACCTTATGGAACACCAGGGAAAGGTTACGGGCAGGGAAGTTGTTTGGCTCAAAGCTGATGGAACAAAGCTTTTTGCCTGCGAAAGTGCCGTGGCAATCAGGGACAAGGATGGCAATATCCTTTATTATGAAGGCTCGGTTGAGGATATTACCGAACGCAAGCAGGCCGAGGAAAAGCTGATGAAGTATCAGGAGCAGCTTCGTTCGCTGGCGTCGGAATTGTCACTGGCTGAGGAGCGGCTGCGCCGGCGAATCGCCACAGAGGTTCACGACCACATTGGGCAGAACCTGGCGATTTCGAAGATTAAGCTGGATTCGCTGCGCCAGTTGGTGCCATCCGGCGAGATTGGCGAGGCTCTTAATGAGGTCAGCGAACTCATTACCCAGGTAATCAAAAGTTCGCGGTCGCTTACGTTTGAACTCAGTCCGCCGGTTCTGTATGAGTTGGGTTTCGAGCCTGCGCTGGAATGGCTTGTCAGAGATGTCAGAGACCGACACGGTGTTAACGCCGATTTCGAAAGTGACGGCCGGGACAAACCGCTCGAGCACGACATCATCGTTCTTCTGTTCCAGGCGGTGCGAGAGCTTCTTGTCAATGTTGCCAAGCACGCGCACGCAAGCAATGTTGCGGTTTGGAGCCGGCGCACCGGCGACGAGGTCAGGATAAGCGTTGAAGATGATGGGGTGGGGTTCGACACGATGAGAATCAGTTCCCAGGGTTCGAGTGTGGGTGGATACGGTCTTTTCAGCATAAGGGAAAGGCTTGGGCTTGTCGGCGGGCGTCTGGAAATTGATTCGGAAAATCGCAGGGGAACCTGTGTAACGATGGTTGTAAAAGTGAACCGTGAGGATTAGAATGAGAGAGGTGAACAAAAATGAGCACGACAATAGTATTAGTTGACGACCACAGGATTACCCGCCAGGGCCTTCGAATGCTGCTCGACAAGGAAAGCGATATGGAGGTTGTGGCAGAGGCTGAGCAGGGGCGTCAGGCTGTACGACTGGCCTCGGAACTGGTTCCCGACATCGTGATAATGGATGTAAGCATGCCCGACCTTAACGGCGTCGAGGCGACCCGCCGCATACTGACAGAAAACCCGGACGTTAAGGTGATAGCGCTTTCGATGCATTCGGATACACTCTTTGTGACAGAGATGCTCAAAAGCGGGGCATCAGGCTATTTGCTGAAGGACTGCGCATTCGAGGAATTGGCGCGTGCTATCCGCGCCGTTATTCAGGGCAAGACCTATCTTAGCCCGTCCATATCAGGTGTTGTGATTGAGGATTATGTGCATCGTTTGTCAAAGGCACCGGTGTCGAATTTTCAGGTTCTTACTGCCAGAGAGCGTGAGGTGCTGCAGTTGCTGGCTGAGGGTAAGAGCACAAAGCAGATGGCCCTGGAATTGCACATCAGCATCAAGACGGTGGAAACCCATCGCCGGCAGATCATGGACAAACTTGACATTCATACAGTAGCCGAGCTTACGAAATACGCCATTCGCAAAGGTTTTACAACTCTCGAGAGCTGAAGAATATGTTGATAGGGTGTTTGTCACGTTATCGTGTTGTAACGGCTCCGGAGTCCGGGCTTTGCCGGTGTCAGGTTTTTCTGCCGCAAAAATCAGGTATAGCCCTATAGGGACTTTACGATTGTAAACATATAATGAAAACGGATGGTCACCAGCTATAATTGGAGGTGGATGATGATCCTCCTAAAGAAAAGGAGTGTCAATTGAGCATTGTCCGATGGGCACGCGGGTGTGGGTGCTCGGCGGCGATATCAACTTGGCGCTCCTTTTTTTTAGGCGATGTGATTCGTGCCTTTTCCGCGTGCATAGGAAAGGAGCCCACGGCGAAGGAATTGCCATAGGCTCCATATCAACTCTTACTGGTATAAGACAATCGCGACTAATCGAAAGGCCAAAACTCCTTGTTAAGCCAACTGTTCAGCAGCACGGCAAAATCTCTGAAGTTAACGACCTTTTCACTCCTTGGCTCTTCGTCATAAATGTTAACCCTGGAATTCAGGGGCACATAACCCGTAGTCTGGGTGGCAATGTATGCAACCTCATCGCCGGACAGTGCATAATTATATACCCGAACGTCATCAATCGTGCCGACAAACGCACGGTCGTTGCCGTCCGAACGGTTGCCTATACACAGGTCGTTGGTGTCGTGCAGCATGGCAAGGCCGCCGGTGGTGTCTTCGGCGTCAAGCTGGCCATTTACGTACAGCTTCACGGCATTGCCGTCATAAGTTCCGCCAAAGTGAATCCACTCGTTGAGGCTCAAGTCCGAACCATCCAGGGCATGATTCTCATGGTTGGGATCACGTATCGTCCACGAGGCCGCACCGTTAAACTGCAAATAATACGTTTCCCAGTCGTTTAAGTCGACACCTTTGGCAACGATGCGGGCACTGTAGTCTGGTTCCTGCGTTGGATAAATCCATGCGGTCACACTGACCGTCGGTGGCATCAATTCCGCCGAATACGGAACACGAATACGAGCGTCGTCACTGCCGAACTCAACAGCACCGGTGCCGATATGGCCGGCAACCCAGGTTGTCGAGCCTTCAAGCGTGCCATTATTGTTGTTGGTGGTGCTGTCGGTCGCTGTCGTACCGCTGCCGTCATCAAGTTCCCACCATGCTACAGGCCCCGTAGGCGGCGCTGTCACAGGCACACATGCATCGGCACAGAGCCATCTGTTTGCCATGATGGCGATGTCAGCATAATCGATGATACAGTTGCCGCTGAAGTCAAGCGAGGCAAAATCCCCTGATCGCTCCGAAGCAACGCATCTCGGTAGGTACAGCCGAACATCATCAAAGTATACTTCGCCACAGCCGCCCTCGACACTGCTGCCGCGCTGGCCAAAGCCGATATAAATATTCTCAACAGCGGTCAAAGTTACGCTGTTAAGGTCTGAAATCGCTATATTCCACTCGTGCCACTCTTCTTCCTGGATGTCACTGATTGGGTTGCCGGTGGCTAAGTAGCGCGACTCAGCGTAAGTGCTTCCATCATCTATACCAACATACGGTTCCTCTGTGCTGCCGGCATCATTGGTCGGGTCACCGTAGAAGAACATCGTCAATGCCTTGACGCCTGCCTGTGTG
>Ga0114918_10000202_pt1 | contig 49075 bp, 41 predicted proteins | sample LantaG_FD_87015 | JGI IMG/M metagenome (GOLD analysis project Ga0114918, IMG submission 87015) | Deep subsurface microbial communities from Baltic Sea to uncover new lineages of life (NeLLi) - Landsort_02402 metaG | ecosystem: Environmental > Aquatic > Marine > Oceanic > Sediment | place... | reverse complement strand
GTGCCCGAAGGCGATGGTGTGAAAAATCAATCCCGTAGGGGCACATTGCATGTGCCCGAAGGCGATGGTGTGAAAAATCAATCCCGTAGGGGCACATTGCATGTGCCCTTATCTTGCGAGAAAAGAAAAGAGCGGACACGTGAATCCGTCCCTACGAGGTTTATCTTTTAAAAACAAAGAAAACCTTACGGACTTAAAACCATTTTTACATGAAGTTTAATACATGTGGTTTTAACGTCACAGAACAAATTTTCCGCCCTTACCCAAAGCTTCCATAACTGCGGGCTTAAGTTTCCATCTGTCATTAACTTTTTCCAAAAGTTCTTTATGCGCGAAAGAATCTATTACTTTCCAAAATTCTTCTTCCGTCATTTCAAAATATTTAAGAAAATCCGGAAGATATTTTTCGGGGAACATACCGTCTGTTTTCCTTACAAGCTCGACTCCGCCGTTTCTCGACATTCGGCCTGCCCTAATTTCTATCCCCGCGTCTGACGTTGTTCTGCCAAAACCAAATTTAATAAACATCATATACGCGTGCAGATCCTGCAAGACATCATCAAGCTGCGCATAGTTTGTAAACGTCCCTTCTGAAACACCTTTAAGTGCCTGCAGTCCGCATTTTTCTTTCGCAAGTTTAAAGTGCACGGCAGGATCCCAATTCTCATAATGAGACCAATGCGTGGGAAAAAGATTGATTTTTTCCATATCTTTATCCGCGGGCAGAAGCCACCAGCTCAAATCTTTTTTGCTGAACTGATCCAGATATTTTTCTGTATTATGTCCGCTGTAGTAGTATTTTATTAAGTACTCTCTGTTTATTTTTGGATTTTCCGCTTGTGTCATCGCGCCGCCGTATTCACTTTCACCTTCTTCACCGTACATGATGAACGGTATATTAAAATTTATCGCGATTTTCAATGTTACCGTGGATATCCCGGTTACAAAAGGCATTTTAGGCCGGCCTTGCTCTTTAAAACCTCTTATCGCAAGTTTTTTATAAACTTGAAGATTAGGGGTTATCGCGATATGGTCAAATCCTGACTTTTTGAAATTTTCTAAATTCTCTTTGCCTAATTCCGTCTGAGTTTGCGGAAGAAGCGTCGCGCACAATGGATTCATTCCTAAATCATGTTTCATTCTCCATGCTACATATGAACCGTCTTTTCCGCCGCTACAAGGTACAAGAATATCCCATTTGGAACTATCCTTACACCTGTATTTATCACACAACTCTTCTAATTTGTTCCACCTCTTTTCCCAATTCACGCTTTTCATTTTATTCTCCGCCCACTGGCACGCGTTACATACTCCTTCTTCGTTAAATTCTATCCGCGGACGTGAAGATATGTTTAAACATTTTTTACAATACTGTATTCCATTTTTTCCTCCTTGCATATTTTGTAAGTTTATCCTTTTGGGTTTGAGAACAAAGAACAATCTTACGGGGTTAAAATCACATAGCAGTATTTTCTGATACACCTTCTTTACTTATAAGTTATCGGCGTCTACATCCATTCTTTTTTCCAAGCTTGAAACATTAAAATATCCCATAAATGATATGAATTGTTCTTTTTCCCCGTTAAATGTTCTGCCCACAATCTTTTGATAGGCCTTGAGTCTAACAACATATCCTTTCTTATTTCTCTTTCATCAAGAAGATCTTCCGCCCAGCCGCGCAAAGGGCCTCTTAACCAAGTATCTATCGGCACTCCAAAACCCATTTTGGGACGTTCCAATAATTTTTCAGGCACATATTTATGCAGGATCTGCCGCAGGATCCATTTACTTTTTCCTCCTCTGATCTTCACTGATAAAGGTAATCTTTTAGAAAATTCAACTATTCTGTGATCCAATATCGGAGCCCTCGCGCTCAATCCCATAGCTTCACTCACTTTTACTACTTTCACCAAACCATCATCCGGCAAATAGGTCATTAGATCAAAATACATCATCCTGTCTATAAAATTAGGGATGCCCCTTGGCACTTTACGCTCCTGCATTATCGTGTCAGGTTCCCGCGAATCAAATACCAGTTCTTCCGGATTTTGCCAATGAGACGTCAACCGAAAATACAGATCATCAGGAGAAGAACTTTTCATCGCTTCAGCCGCTTTATGCAATTTATCCCCAAAAAGACGATGATTTAAAAATTTTGGCCACAGAGAGGAATATTTCCGCGATAAGCCGTCTAATCTTTCGGGAGAGACACCTTGTATCGCGCTCGCGCACATCTTTTTCATGAAGGGAGGCCATGCCCTAAAAAAGTTCCAAACAGTATCCGCCCAAAGATATCTGTTGTAACCTCCAAAAATTTCATCCCCTCCGTCTCCGGACAAACCCGCGGTAATATGCTGACGGGCAAATTGAAAAAGCAAAAAAGTAGGTATTTGTGAAGAATCAGAGAACGGTTCATCATATATTTTAGGCATTTGCTGAACTGTATTTAAAATATGCCGCGGCATGATGTTAAACACAGTATGTTTTGTCCCTAAGTGACGCGCTATTGCCTCGGCAAAAATTGTTTCATCATACCTTTCCTGAGACAATCCGATATTAAAGGTCTGAATCGGATTATCTCTCCGCGCTTGAGATAACGCGGCAATAAGAGATGAATCAATGCCGCCTGACAAAAAAACTCCGCCTGCCGCGCCCGCGGGCAAACGTCTGGCAACCGAATCCAAGAGCAGTTCTTCCAACTCATCGGCAATTTCTCGCGGCGCCTTTTGTGTCGGATTTAAGGCGCCGTTTTTCACCACATCCAGCGCGTCCCAATAACAATGTTCCGTTATACCCATATCTCCGTTTATCACCGCGAAAAAACCTTGTTTAAGTTTTTTTATGTCCTCATATATGGAATACGGCGCGGGTACGCAATTATATCTAAAAAACAAAGCAAGGACGTTTCTGTCAATATCTGTAAAAAAAAGGTCATTAGAACAAATTGACCTTATCGCGGAAGAAAAAAACAGGATATTATTCTGAATGCCGTAGTAAAGGTTTTTAACTCCTATTCTGTCTCTGGCAATAAAAAGTTTATTTTCATGTTTATCCCATAAAGCGAAAACAAATACTCCATTAAGTTTTTTTAAAGTTTCTTCGAGTCCCCAGTTTGAAATTGCTTCAATCATAATGTCCGCGTCATTTTTCGTTCCGTAAGGCGCCCGGGCCGCGTTAGAACACGTCATCAATTCTTCCTGTATTTCCTTGAGATTATAAATTTCCCCTTCATAGGCCAATACATAACGAGAACATGAAGATCGCTTAGGCTGAATGATCTCCGCCTCCCGCGAAAGCCTCCCATAACCTAAAACAATACCGTTCGTCTCGTTCATCCAAAAACTTGCTTTTTTCGAATTGATAGAAGCGTCTGTTTGCGCCATTTTCACAAACGAATCCGTTAACAAATCTTTTCTTTCTGTTCTGAATTTCCAGAAACCGCATATATTGTTCATAGGTTCTCCGTTATTTTTGATTTAACCCGGATATCGCGTTTGGATTAAAGGGCTAACGTTCTTTTAGTTTTGTGCCTGTCAAGGGCCGCTTTTATAAAAGCTTCAAAAAGAGGATGCCCTTTATCCGGCTTCGATTGAAATTCTGGGTGAAATTGGCATGCCACAAACCATGGATGTTTCTCCAATTCAATTATTTCGGCGAGTTTTCTGTCAGGACAAACGCCGGAAAAAACAAAACCATTCTTTTCCATAATGTCTTTATATTCGTTATTAAACTCATATCTATGCCTATGGCGTTCTTTAATATTCTCTTTTTTGTCATAAGCGTAATAACTTTTTGTGCCGTTTTTTAGACCGCACTGATATGCCCCTAATCGCATTGTTCCGCCTTTACAGGCTACCCCTTTTTGCTCTTCGAGCAGACTTATAACCGGAAAGCGGCTTTTAATATTGAATTCCGTGGAATTCGCGTTTTTAAATCCGCAGACATTTCTGGCAAATTCTATAACCGCCGCCTGCATTCCAAGACAAATACCGAAAAAAGGAATATTGTTCTCTCGGGCATACCTTATAGCTTCGATCTTGCCTTCAATACCTCTGTATCCAAAACCGCCGGGAACTAAAATTCCATCAACTTCATCTAAAGACTTTTTTGTTTCATCTTCGAATATCTTCTCAGAATCAATCCTTCTTATATCCACTTTGGCGTTATTGGAGATCCCGCCGTGAATCAAAGCTTCATATATCGATTTATAAGCGTCCTGAAGTGTTATATATTTCCCGACTACGGCAATCGCGACTCTATTTTTAGAGCTTTTAACGCATTTTACAACATTTCTCTTCCATACCGCGCAGGCTGCTTCTTTTCCAGGTTTAAGTTTCAGCCGGTTAATAAGAAGTTTATCCAATTGCTGTTTGAGATAAATATCGGGGATTTCATATACCGTTTCGACATCCAAAGCCTCAATTACAACATTTTTTCGTACGTTACAAAATAAGGCGATCTTTTCTTTTGTTTCGTTATTCAATGTTTTCTCCGTCCTGCAAAGAAGAATATCGGGCTGTATCCCTATTTCTCTTAATTTGCCTACACTATGCTGTGTGGGTTTTGTTTTGATCTCTCCGGCACTTTTTATATAAGGAACAAACGTTAAATGGATAAACGCGACATTGTCTCTGCCTTCTTCAATGGAAAACTGCCTGATAGCCTCAAGAAAAGGCAAACTTTCTATGTCTCCGACAGTTCCGCCGATTTCAACCATCACAACGTCCAAATTTTTATTTCGCGCTACTTTTCTTATACTATTTTTTATTTCATCGGTAATGTGCGGAATCACCTGAACTGTTTTACCCAGATATTGTCCTTTTCTTTCTTTATTTATGACCGAATAATAAACCTTACCGGTGGTTATGTTGTTATCCCTGCCGATCCGCGCGTTGGTAAACCTCTCATAATGCCCCAAATCCAAATCAGTTTCAGCGCCGTCATTGGTAACATAAACTTCACCATGCTGATAAGGATTCATAGTTCCCGGATCAACATTAATGTAAGGATCGCATTTTATAAATGTGATCTTAATCCCTTTTAATTCTAAGATCCTGCCGATAGAAGCGGCCGCGATACCCTTTCCAAGACTGGAGACAACACCTCCGGTAACAAAAATATACTTCGCCATACCTAACTCCCTTCTAACATATTTTTTGACAACTTTCCGCAAGGCTTAACCGGATAGTTCCCGTCAAAACACGCCGTACAAAACTCGCATTCCGGTAAAGGCATTGATTTCATCATCCCCTCTTTACTTAAATATTCCAATGAATCCGTGCCGATAAAATTTCCGATCCATTCAACATCATGGTTTGACGCGATCAATTCTTTTTTCGTCGGAAAATCAATCCCGTAAAAACAGGGGAACTTTAAAGGCGGACAGCTAACTCGCATATGTATCTTTTTTATCCCTGCCTCACGCAGTGCCTTTATCCTCACGCGGCTTGTGGTACCTCTGACAATTGAGTCTTCAACAATAATTACATCCTTATTTCGAAGAACATCTTTAATAGGATTAAGTTTTATTTTCACCCGGAAATCCCGTATAAACTGAGAAGGCTGAATAAACGTTCTTCCTATATAGTGGTTCCTTATCATAGCCATCTCAAAAGGTATTTTAGATTCTTCGGCAAATCCTATTGCCGCGTAACTCCCTGAATCCGGTATAGGTGTAACCAAATCAGCGGAGACCGGATGTTCCCGCGCAAGTTCTTTACCTAAACGTTTGCGGGTAAGATATACATTATTTTCGAATATAGTGCTGTCCGGCCTGGCAAAATAAATATATTCAAAAATACATAAAAAATGTTCATTTTGAGAAAAAGGTTTTATTGATTCCATGCCCCCTTTACTAATAAACACCACTTCTCCCGGTTCAATCTCTCTTATATACTCGGCATGAATTAGATCCAGAGCGCAGGTTTCACTTGCAAGGATATATGATCCGTCTAATTTTCCAAGACATAAAGGCTTCCATCCATAAGGATCCCTGGCTCCGATCAACAAATCATTAAAAGAAATCACCAATGAATACGCGCCTTTAATTTGCGATAACGCTTCAATGACTCTATTTTTATAATTATTTTTTTTTGATTTTACAAAAAAATGGATTATTATTTCGGAGTCCATCGTACTTTGAAAGATAGAACCTTTCGTTTCCATTTTTTGACGTAAACTTGCGGCATTTACAATATTTCCGTTATGAGCGATAGAAATACATTCTTTTTTATGTTTGACAAAAAAAGGCTGGATATTTTTCGCGGAACTTGACCCTGTAGTTGAATACCGGACATGCCCTATTGCCATGTTTCCCCGTAAAGATTTTATCACTTTTTCATCAAAAATATCTCCGACCAGTCCCATACCTTTATGAAAATTATTCTTTTTTCCGTTAAAAGCAATTATCCCTGCGCTTTCTTCACCGCGGTGTTGTAAAGCGTATAACCCTAAATACGTCAATCTTGCCGCGTCCTTATGCCCATATATCCCGAATATTCCACACATATATCAACCTGTATATTCCTGAATAGACTTTACTTCAAAAATACCCTTTATTCTTGATTCAATCCCGTTAACTGCCGCTTGCGCTCCCTGAATTGTTGTTATGCAGGGTACTCCTCGCATAACAGCCGTGCTCCTAATCGCTTTCATGTCGGATCGTCCGCGCGCGCCTCGCGGAGTATTTATGATCAGACCCACATCACCATTTTTAATGAGGGACAAAAGATCCCATTGAACTTCTCCGATCTTCTCCATCACTTTCGTGTCAATATTGTTGGATTTCAATACTTTTGCCGTGCCTCTTGTCGCCATAAGATCAAATCCCATATCTATTAATTTTTTCGCGATGAAAACTATGTCCCGCTTATCATCATCCTTAACACTTATAAATATTTTTCCTTTTACGGGAAGAGCGCTTCGAGCCGCCATTTGCGCTTTGTAAAACGCGATACCGAAAGAGCTGTCTATTCCCATTACTTCACCCGTTGATTTCATTTCCGGGCCCAGCAGTATATCCACTCCGGAAAATCTGGAAAAAGGAAATACAGATTCCTTTACAGCTACATGAGTTATCTTTGGTTCACTCATAAAACCGATCTCTTTTAATGTTGCCCCGGCCATAACAGCGGACGCGATCTTTGCCAGTCGAATTCCTGTGGCTTTACTGACAAAAGGCACCGTACGTGAAGCCCGAGGATTAACTTCCAGCACATATACAAAATTGTTTTTGACGGCGAACTGTATATTTAAAAGTCCTTTTACTTTCAACTCTTTCGCGAGCATATGCGTGCTTTCTCTTATAGTTTTGATAACAGCGGCGCTTAACGTATGCGGAGGCAGAACACAAGCTGAATCTCCCGAATGAATTCCGGCTTCTTCAATGTGTTCCATAATACCGCCGATCACCGTAGTCTGTCCGTCTGAAACCGCGTCAACATCAACTTCAATAGCGCCTTCTAAAAATTTATCTATTAAAACAGGATGCCCCTTTGAAATTCCGCTTGCCTCTTCCATAAAACCTTCAAGGGACTCATCATCGTAAACTATTTTCATTGCCCTTCCGCCCAAGACGTACGACGGTCTTACTAAAACCGGATACCCGATTTCATTCGCAATCTTTTTTGCTCCATGCTTTGACATGCTGGAACCGTTTGCCGGTTGGTTCAGCTTTAACATTTTAATAAGACCGGCAAATTTATCCCTGTTTTCCGCCCGATCAATTGATTCAAAACTGGTACCAAGTATCGGGACTCCCGAATCCGTAAGTTGTTTAGCAAGATTTAGCGGCGTCTGGCCTCCGAACTGTACGATCACACCGTACGGTTTTTCTTTGCGCGCGATATTCATGACATCTTCAAAGGTAAGCGGCTCAAAATAAAGCTTGTCAGATGTATCATAATCCGTGGAAACTGTCTCAGGATTAGAATTGACCATAATTGTTTCATATCCCAGCTCTTTAAGGGCAAATGCCGCGTGCGAACAGCAATAATCAAATTCTATCCCCTGCCCGATCCTATTAGGCCCTCCGCCAAGGATCATGATCTTTTTTTTTCGCGAGATTCGGCTTTCATCTTCTTGTTCATATGTTGAATAATAATACGGAGTGTACGCCTCAAATTCCGCGGCACAGGTATCAACTACTTTAAAACCGGGTTCTATACCATTTTCTTCCCTTAGTTTTCTCACCGAGAGTTCATCAGATTTGATCAAATCCGCTATTTGATTATCACTGAATCCATATTCTTTGCTCTGTCTCAACAATTCTCTATCAATGACTCCTTTTTTCGGGCATTCTGACAGAATCCGGTTTTCCAATTCCACAATATCATGTATATTGCTTATAAACCAAGGGTCTATTTTCGTAATATTCGATATTTCGCTCTCACTCATACCCTTTTGCAGCGCGTATTTAATATAAAATATTCTTGAAGCATTCGGTTTTTTAAGCTTGGAAATGATTTTTTCTTTCGGTATTTTTTTATAATTTTTCTTATTATCCAAACCGGCGTGTCCGATCTCCAAACCGCGCAGACCTTTCTGTAAAGCTTCCTTGAATGTCCTGCCTATAGCCATTGTCTCCCCCACTGACCGCATTGAAATCCCCAAAACATCTTCCGCCTCAGGAAATTTTTCGAAAGTAAACCTCGGGATCTTAACAACACAATAATCTATTGCCGGTTCAAATGAAGCAGGTGTTTCCTTAGTAATATCATTCCGTATCTCATCAAGACTGTACCCCACCGCGAGTTTGGCCGCGAACTTGGCAATAGGAAACCCCGTCGCCTTACTGGCTAATGCCGAACTTCTTGAAACGCGCGGATTCATTTCAATAACAACCATTCTGCCGTCAGAGGGATTTACCGCGAATTGTATGTTTGACCCGCCGGTCTCCACGCCTATTTCTCTTATGATCTCAAGCGCCGCGTTTCTCATTTTCTGGTATTCTTTATCCGTTAACGTTTGAATCGGCGCGACCGTTATGGAATCTCCCGTATGAATGCCCATGGGATCAAAGTTTTCGATTGAACAGACAACAACAACGTTATCTTTTATATCCCGCATAATTTCCAATTCATATTCTTTCCAACCGACAATAGATTCTTCGATGAGAATTTCACTTATCATACTATTCTGTAAACCTAAGACGGCTATCTCATGAAATTCGTCTTCTGTCGCCGCTATACCGCCGCCTGTCCCGCCAAGCGTAAAACCGGGCCTTACAACGACAGGTAATCCAAGTTTTTTTAAAGCTTGTTTTGCTTCCTCTATGTTATGAGCCGAAAAACTTCTGGGTAAATCCAACCCGATCTTCATTATGGCTTTTTTAAAACACTCCCTATTTTCAGCTTTTTTAATTACATCATAATCGGCTCCTATCATTTTTACGCCATACTTTTCCAAAATGCCTTGCTCCGCTATTTCCATCGCGACATTAAGACCTGTCTGTCCTCCTAACGTCGGAAGCAGCGCGTCAGGGCGCTCTTTTATTATGATCTTTGTCACAACCTCGGCTGTTATAGGCTCGATATAAACCGCGTTAGCCGTTTCAGGGTCAGTCATTATGGTCGCGGGATTCGAGTTAACAAGCACAACTTCAAATCCCTCTTCTCTAAGCGCCTTACAAGCCTGGGTACCGGAATAATCAAATTCACAGGCCTGTCCGATAATAATCGGGCCTGATCCAATTATTAAAATTTTGTGAATATCATTTCTTTTCGGCACTTCTATTCTCCATTGCAGTAATAAATTCTTTAAAAATATTCCGTGAATCATGAGGCCCGGGAGACGCTTCGGGATGGAATTGAACGGAAAAAACCGGAAATTTTTTGTGTTTCATCCCCTCCAAAGTCTTATCATTAAGATTAACATGAGTAATTTCAATTTCTTCTTTTTTCAATGAGTTTATCTCCACACAAAACCCATGGTTTTGAGCTGTAATCGACACCTTTCCCGTCCTTAAATCCTTAACAGGATGGTTCCCGCCGTGATGGCCGAATTTCAACTTGTATGTCCTTCCGCCTAAAGCTAACGCTAAAATCTGATGCCCAAAACAAATTCCGAATATAGGAATCCGGGCAAGAAACTTTTTTATCGTTTCCGCCACATATAATGCTCCTTCAGGGTCTCCCGGGCCATTCGAAATTAATATCCCGTCCGGCTTTTGATCAAGAATTTGTTCGAAAGTCGCGAAAGAAGGTACGATCACAACGCGGCAATCTCTCCGGGCAAGTTCTCTTAAAATACTGAATTTTGCCCCGCAATTAATAACAACAACCTTATACCTGCCGGTTTCATTCCACCTCTCAACATTTGAAGAAATAACTTCCTTAACCAAATCCCTGCCGATAAGACCGGGAGAATTCTTAGCCTTGAACGCGGCTTCTTCCACGCTCATTTCCTCCGTGGAAATAATGGCTTTCATCGCGCCGCGCGATCTGATATGCCGGGTTATCGCGCGCGTATCAACGCCTTCTACTCCTAATATATTGTTTTCTTTGAGATACTGCCTTAAACTTTTATTGGAACGCCAACTGCTTTCCACGCGGCTGCATTCCTTAACTACAAGACCTTCAATAAAAGGCCGCCGAGATTCAACATCTTCATCGTTTATTCCATAATTACCGATCAATGGATACGTCATTGTCACAATTTGTCCCTTATAGGAAGGATCTGTAATTATCTCCTGATAGCCTGTCATGCTGGTATTAAAAACAACTTCTCCGCACTTTTCCCCTGAGGCTCCAAAAGAGTATCCATTAAAGACCGTTCCATCCTCAAATACTATTTTTCCTTTATTTTGTTTTGTTATCATTTTATGAACTGTCATTTCTTTGCTTTTGATTTTGTTTTCGATTTTGTCATTACTTTTGACCTCGATTTTTTCAAACCTTTCCTTCGGGGTTGTTCACTCTCCATTTTACAACTAAACTCTTCACATTGAAGGACCGGAAACTTTCTTAAAAAAGAACAGTCCTCATCTCTTACACAAGTATCACATAAGCCTTTCCCTTTCATGATTATTCTCCCTTGTTTATTTTTTGATCCTGTCAATCTCACATTTTTTCCGTTTCCAACCTTTAATTCCCTTTTCTGCCAACTTTAATTATTTGGTTTACTCATCTCCTTTGCAAGGATAATTGCTTCGGCAACCTCACGCATGCTTTTTCTGTTACCCATACTAAACCTCTGCAGTCTCAGATACGCCTCTTCTTCGGTCAGTTTATTGTCTCTCATCAATATGCCTTTCGCGCGTTCAATTCTTTTCCGCGTTTCCAATTCTTCCCGTATAACCCTGCTCTTCACCATTAATTCAGTATTTTCAATCGCGATAGCCGCTTGATTAGCGATAGAAGTTAAGATATTGATCTCCGTTTCCGAGAAATCATGAAATTTGGGAGAATAACAATTAAGCACACCGATTACTTTTCCTTTAACCGCCAAAGGAACACATAAAAGCGAACAAACTCCTTCTTTTTTCGCTATGCCCCCATATTTATATTCTTTCTCTTGAGTAACATCTTTTATCGCCATCGGCTTATTTTCTTTCGCTACTTTACCCGCGATTCCCTCACCTACCCTTAATGGAGATTTCTTATTATAGTCGTCGCTTATACTTTGCGTGGCCCTGATAACAAGTTCAGAAGTTTTTTCATTGATAAGCATTAACGAACAAATATTAGAATTCATTACCCGAGCGGTAACAACCACAATAAGACGAAGAATGTCTTCCAAATATAAATCAGAAGTAATTGCTTTACTTACTTCTGATAAAGCTTCAATTTGTTGTTTATACGGAGCTTTTGCCATTAACTGATTTCCTTTACTACTTAATAAGCGTATAATTTTCCGTAAGGCCGTTTACTTGAAGGAATAAGTTTTTTAAAATCATTATTCATGATTTTATCCGCGTCTAATGAAAAGTATCTACAATATTCTTTTAAATACCTTTTTAATATTCTTTTATCTTTTTCTTCAATATCGGATTTTTTTACTTCTTTGCCTAACTGATAATCCTTAATATCACCGCGTACATACATCATTCCCCCATGCATACCTGTGCCGCAATAATTGCCGACAACTGTTTCCTCTTTCTTTTTATTAAGACCCAATACTACTATAAGTCCGCCGGCCATATATTCTCCCAAGAAATCTCCCACAGTTCCTCCGATTATAATAACCGGGTATAAACTTTTGTAAGACTTCATATGGATCCCTATTCGATAGCCGGCAGACCCTTTTACGTAGATATTCCCGCCGCGCATAGCATGTCCGGCAATATCTCCGCAACTGCCGTGAATAATTATTTTACCGGCATTCATTGTGTTTCCGATCCCATCCTGTCCGTTCGAACTGACGATAATGGTCGGCCCATCCATGAAAGCCCCTAAATCGTTCCCGGGCACTCCGTTAATATTGATTTTTATCTTGCGAGATAAACCGGCACCGATATAACGATGACCGTTAACATTATCAAGCGCAATATTTTCATTCCCCTTAGCCACTGATTCGTGGATCTTTCTATTAACGGCTTTATAATGTATTCCCTTAACATCCATCCTCATATTATCGCGGCCTCTCCCGCTACAAGATGTTTTCTGTATTCTTTCGGCAAACTAATCAGCCCAAAATCTTCCTTTAAAAGACATCCCTTTCCGCCGGAGGCGGATCCGCCTTCGGCGGAAAAACAACTACTAAGGTCAACAGCTTCTTTGATAAGTCCCGTGTATATTCCGCCGCGGTCAATATCCCCTACAAGAATCACTCCCACGATTTTATTATCTTTAAGCACCAGTTTCTTATACAAAGATTTTTTATCGTCCTTTTCTTCCAGCACCTCATAACCTTTGCCGGCAGGATTCGTTTCACCGACTGATATAGTGGGAATACCGCATAATTCAACGGAATTCATAGCAAATGATCCCGCGTATTTTTTTCTTCCTCCCGCCATATTATATCCGGCGACTTTGCCTTGCCGCGCCGCGGCCGGCCAGATCGCGATCGGCCTATTCACGCTTAATAATAGATCCCGCGCCGACGCGCAGTCTCCCGCGGCATATATATCTTTTACGTTCGTCCGCATATAAACATCAACTAAAATTCCTTTATCTGTTTTAAGAGCCGCCTCTTCAGCCAATTTTTTATTCGGGTTTACTCCAATAGCCGTAATCAGTAAATCCGTATCAAGAGTCTTTTTATTCTTTAAAACCAGTTTTTTTATATTGCCGCTTTTATCTTTTATAATTTCCGAAACAGTATTATTAGTTATTAAACCGCATCCGATTTTTTCTAACGCTTTCTGAATAATATTCGACGCTTTTTTATCAAAGCTTGCCGCAAGAATTCTATCGGCAAGTTCTATAATAGTCACCTTAACTCCCAATTCTATCAAGGCTTCCGTTACCTTAAGCCCGATCAATCCGCCGCCTAAAACTGCCGCTTTTTTGACTTTCTTAGTTTTAATATATTTTTTCATTTTAACGGCATCATTAAGATTGGTAAAAGTAAACACACTATCCGGATCGGAATTTTTGATCTCAGAGATGATCGGCACGCCGCCGGAGGCAATAAGTAATTTATCAAAGTTAAGTTTTCTTTTATCCGATAAAACAACATATTTCTTCTTCGCATCCACCCTGTCCGCGTTCACATTTAAAATCAGTTTTATTTTATTTTTTTCATAAAAATCTTTACTTCGAAAAGACATATCTTTAAGTAATATTTTTTCGCCCAAAAAATAAGATATTAAAGGCCGGGAATAGTTATAATACGGCTCATTGGAAATAACCGTTATTTCCCCTTTTTTATCCTGACTGCGGATGCCTTCTATCGCCGCGACCGCGCTTACGGAGTTACCGATAATTAAATACTTCACTTTTTCTTCTCCCTGATCATGACTATAGCTTCATTAGGACAATTTTTCACACAAACCGGTTCTTCTTCGTTAATACACAGATCACATTTAGAAGCTATTTTTTTGCCGTCAACATTTCTTGATATTACTCCAAAAGGACAGGACATAACGCACATCCAACATCCCACGCATTTTTCCTCGTCACATAATACCGCGTTGGTTTTTTCATCCCTATGCATTGCTCCTGACATACAAGCATCTAAACACGGAGCGTCTTCACAGTGCCGGCACTGAAGCGCGAAAGAAACATATCCTTTTTCTTCCACAATTATTCGTGAAATCGGCTTTGGATATTCCCCTTTATAGGCCTTTATGATGTTTTTTGTTTTAGAATGCTGAACTAAACAATACACTTCACAAAGCCGGCAACCCATACAATATTCTTCTTTGATCAGTATTTTATCCATAACACCTTATCCTTTTTAACTACCACGCGCTTCCCGCGGGTTTGATGCCTAACAAATTCAGATCCGTATCGGATAGATCTATGCCTCTCAACTGTTCCCTGTTTCCCCTTAAACTTTCAATTGAATTTATTCCCATACCTCCGAGCATTTCTTTTATTTCTAAGCTCCACGCTTTAATTAAATTCTCCAGCCGTCTCGCTCCGATATCCGGATTAAGCCGTTTCGTCAGGTAAGGATCCTGCGTAGCTATGCCCCAATTACACTTGCCGGTATAACATTTTTGGCACAGGTTACAACCCATGGCAACTAAAGCGGCCGTACCGATATAAACAGCATCCGCTCCCAAAGCGATCGCCTTGACAATATCAGAACTGCACCTTATTCCGCCCGCGGCGATCAACGAAGCCCTGTTTCTTATGCCTTCTTCTCTTAAACGTGTATCCGCTACCGCGATTGCCAGCTCAATGGGAATTCCGACATTATCTCTCATCACCGTAGGCGCGGCTCCCGTACCTCCTCTCAAGCCGTCTATACTTACAAAATCCGCGCCCGCTCTGACTATACCTGAAACTATAGGAGCAACGTTATGCACAGCGGATATTTTTACTCCTACAGGCTTTTTGTACCGTGTAACTTCCTTCAAAGCGAAAATCAGCTGTTTTAGATCTTCAATAGAATAAATATCGTGATGCGGCGCCGGGGACAAAGCGTCTGTACCAACGGGAATCATGCGGGTTTGACTGACATCCTCAGAAACTTTTTCTCCGGGCAAATGCCCGCCAATACCCGGTTTAGCCCCCTGACCGAGTTTTATTTCTATTGTCGCGCCTGCTTCCAAATACTTTTTATGTACGCCAAATCTGCCTGAAGCTACTTGAACGATAGTATTCTCGCGATACCGGTAGAGGTCTTTATGCAGTCCCCCTTCGCCTGTATTATAAAAAATTTTTAAACTTTCCGCCGCGCGCGCTAAAGATTTGCAGGCATTCAGACTTATGGATCCGTAGCTCATGGCGCTGAACAAAATAGGTATTTCCAGTTTTAATTGCGGATTTAATTTTGTTTTAAGCGCGGGTTCCTTTTTTGAATGATCTATTTCTACCCGGTCTTCTTTTCTTCCGATATAAGTGCGCAATTCCATCGGCTCCCGTAAAGGATCAATTGACGGATTAGTCACCTGTGACGCGTTAAGCAGTATATGATCCCAATATATCGGATAAGGTTTATCACACCCCATGCCGGTTAAAAATACCCCGCCTGTTTCCGCCTGTTTTATGACGTTTTTTATAACTTCCGCGTTCCAGTTGGCATTCGGCCTGAATTCCGAAGTATTGCGCTTTATGGTAATAGCTTTCGTAGGACAAATGACCTCACAAAAATGACAAGCGACACATTTACTATCGTCAGAAGTTACTTTATCAGTTTCCGCGTCATAAGAATGAACATCATTAGAGCACATTCTAACGCATGCCTGACAAGCAATACACTTCTCTACATTTCTTTCTACGATAAATTCTATAGGAAACGGTCTTTTAGCCATTTTCTTTTACTCCTTGAGTCTTCCTACAACCGGTTCTCCCGCCTTAGGCATCCATACTTTATCAGGGCGCAAGCAGATTTCACGGATCGCGGATTCTTCGGAAGCAACATATATTTTCTCTTTGCAAGTTGCCGCGATCAACGGCCTAAGCTTTATTCTGTCATTCAGACCCACCATAGTCTTGGAATTAGCGGCAATAACGCTGAATGGTCCGTTAAGTAAAGCGCTTCCGTAAACAATTCGCAACGCCTGCAAAATTTCTTTTTTCTTACACGGTTCTCTTTCAATAACATCCCAAAAAGGAGCGGCCAATATATCTGCTACCATTTCAAACGAAAGTTCATGTTTCCTGACCAAAAGATCAAAAAGATAGGTTATTACTTCCGTATCGGTAGAAAAAGAGCAAATATATCCATAATTCAATAAAAACCTTTTGTTAATTCCATAAGAGGAAATTTCCCCGTTATGTACTACCGTCCAATCCAACAATCCAAAAGGATGCGCCCCGCCCCACCAACCAACTGTATTTGTGGGAAACCTTCCGTGCGCTGTCCATAGATAGGCTTCATATTCCTCTAACCTGTAAAATCTTCCGATATCCTCGGGATATCCGACACCTTTGAACACCCCCATGTTTTTTCCGCTTGACGCGACAAATGCTTCTTCGATCTTAGTATTTATGTGCATAACTGTTTTAACGATAAAATCTTCTTCAGTTAAATCATAATGCAGTTTAATTTTTTCCTTTTTAGGCTGTAGAAAATATTTCCAAAGAAGCGGCCGATATTTTATGGAACTATCCTCTTTTGTCGGAATGATGCTGTCTTTTACTATTTCATAATCTTCTCTCAAATACTCTTCTGTCTGCAGTAACGCTGTTTTATTCTCAAACATCATATGAAAACACCAATCTTCATTATTCTCAGGATATATTCCGTACGCGGCAAAACCTCCCCCCAAACCGTTGGAGCGTTCATGCATCGAGGCGATTGAAGTAATTATATCTCTGCCGGAAAACCCCTTACCGGACTGATCCATTATTCCGACTATCGCGCATCCGCTCATTTGTTTTTCTTGAAATTTGCTCATATTAACACCACTTTTTACCGAATAATGCCCTTAATCCGAATATTGCGTTAGAACATGGATGAAAAATGCTAAAGTCTTTTGGCCAAAAAGATTGGCGTTATTCGCCATGTTCTAACGCAATATCCGGGTTTAAAGTATCGAAAATAATTTGTCCATCTCATAATCCGTAAGCTGCATTCTATATTCTTCCCATTCCTTTTTCTTTAATTCAATAAATCTTGAAAAAACATGATCTCCCAACGCTTTTCGGATAATTTCACTATGCTCAAGAAGATGAACCGCTCCTCCCAAGCTATCCGGCAGTGATTGTATCCCCAAAGCTTCTCTTTCTTTTGACGATAAATGATATAAATTTTTCTCCATTGGTTCCCGAAGCTTATAGTTTTTTTCAATTCCTTCAAGCCCGGCATGAAGCATCACCGCGAAAGTAAGGTAAGGGTTACAAGCCGGATCAGGGCATCTCAATTCAGCTCTGGTAGCTTTTTCTTTACCAGGATGATAGCCCGGAACGCGAATCAAAGCTGAGCGGTTCCTTCTTGACCAGGCAATATAAACAGGAGCCTCATATCCTGGAACCAATCTCTTATATGAATTCACCCACTGGGCAAAAACAGCGCTCATTTTTCTTGAATGTTTAAGCTGACTGGCAATAAAATTCTTAGCATCGTCAGAGAGATAATATTCGTCTTTTTTGTTAAAAAACTTATTGTCGTCACCCTTAAAAAGCGACTGATGAACATGCATACCGCTTCCGTTTACGCCGAATAACGGTTTGGGCATAAACGTAGCATATACTCCATGCTTTTGCGCTATTTCTTTAACCACTATGCGATACGTAATGACCTGATCCGCCATATCTAAAGCATCTCCATACCTCATATCGATTTCGTGCTGGCTGGGGCCGACTTCGTGATGTGAATATTCCACATGTATTCCCATAGACTCCAGACTAAGAACTGTCTCTCTTCGAAGATCGCTTGCCATATCTAAAGTTGTTAGATCAAAATAGCCGCCTTTATCCAATACTTCCAGATTCTTTGTATCATTTTTGAAATAGAAAAATTCCAGCTCCGGACCAACATAAAAATGATCAAAACCCATCTTTTTCATGCGCGCCAGCGCTTTTTTCAGGACATAACGCGGGTCTCCTTCATAAGGCTTTCCGTCCGGGGTTAAAATATCGCAAATCATGCGCGCGACTTTCTTTTCCTGCGGCCGCCATGGAATGATTTGAAAAGTACTCGGATCAGGCATAGCCACCATATCACTTTCCTCTATCGATTGATAACCCGTGATCGAGGAACCATCAAACCCCATGCCATTTTCCAAGGCATTTTCAAGTTCAGTGTCTATAAGCGCGAAACTTTTGACATGGCCTAGAATATCGGTAAACCATAACCTTATGAATTTTACGTCATTTTCTTTTACGAGCTTTAAAATATCCTGTTTTGTTTTCTTTGACATCGCTTCTCCTTTTTTTCGATAATTGTTTCCCCCGCGATCAACATTTCAATAGCGCTTACAAAAAAAAAGACGCTTTAAACGTGAAAACGCTTAAAACGCCTTTGTTTACCTTATGTCAGAGAGATACAAACTTTGTATCTGTTTAATATCTCCCTAATACGAGTACTAACGTTGTACTCATCTTACATATTTTTACCCTATGATGTTTAAAGTAAAAAAAACATATAAATGGTAACCCCCATTTAAAATTTTATCCAATTGCCGGAGTTCCGCACTCCCCCGTTCTGATCCTTATACATTCAGGCAGATCCAAAACAAATATTTTACCATCTCCTATCTGCCCGGTTTTTGCCCCTTTCACAATAGCCCGAATAGTAGGTTCGACAAAATCCTTATTTACGGCAATTTCCAGCCTTATTTTTTTAAGAAGATTTACCTCATGAATAACTCCCCTATAGGTTTCGGTATAACCTTTCTGTTGCCCGCAACCCAAAGCGTTAGAAACTGTCATTTTAAATATATTCGCGGCAAAAAGCGCTTCCTTAACATCCGGAAGTTTATGCGGCTGTATCAACGCTATTATTAATTTCATTTCTGGCCCCTCCTTATCAATTTTTTTCATTTTGTCGTAAAAATTTCAAAACCTGAATATGATTCCATACCGTGCTGAGTAATATCTAATCCTTTAAATTCTTCTTCTCTCGAGACCCTGAGTCCGCCGCATAAAGCGCCGATAACCTTAAAAACAACAAACATACCACCGCTTACAAACACTACTACAGTAATCACGCCTAAGAACTGAATGCCAAGCTGTGTGAACCCGCCGCCGTGCGCTAAACCATTATTTGCCAGGCCTAATGCCTTATGTCCGAATATGCCCACAGCCAAGGTTCCCCAAATTCCATTCATAAAATGAACCGGGACAGCCCCCACAGGATCATCAATACGAAGTTTATCGAGCAGTATCGTGCCTAAGACAACAACAATACCTCCTATCGCTCCTATAATAACAGCCTCTCCCGGTACTACATAAGCGCAAGAAGCGGTTATCGCGACCAAGCCTGCCAAAGCGCCATTCATTGTCATAGAAAGATCAGGTTTTCCAAACTTGTGCCAGGCAAAAAACATGCCGCTTAATCTACCGGCGGCGGCGGACAGATTTGTTGTCATCGCGACATGCGCTATTTGACCGCCGTCGCCCACATGTAATGTTGATCCGGCATTAAACCCAAACCAGGCAAACCACAAGATCAGCGTCCCCAATGATGCCAACGTCATAGAATGTCCTTCTATAGCGTTAGCTGACCCGTCTTTATTATACTTCCCTATTCTAGGGCCCAGAATAAGCGTGCCGATTAATGCCGCGCTTCCTCCAACCGCGTGCACTACCGTAGAACCCGCGAAATCCGCAAAGTTTAATTTCGCTAACCAGCCTCCGCCCCAAATCCAATGTCCTACGAAAGGATATATAACTGCCGAAATGATGAAAGAATACGTGAGATACGCTTTAAAACGCATTCTCTCCGCTACACCGCCCGCAACAATAGTTGCCGCCGCGCCGCAAAAAACCGCGTGAAATATCCAATGCGCGTAAAGCGAGAGATCTCCTTCGCCATGGGCGCCGATCAGGAACCATCCTTTTAATCCCATAAACACGTTACCCGGGCCAAACATTATGGCATACCCAAACATAAAAAAACCCATTGTAGCCATACAGAAATCCAAAAAATTATTCATCAAAACGTTACAGGTATTCTTTGTCCTGATCAACCCTGCCTCCAGCATTCCAAAACCAGCCTGCATGAGAAATACCATAAAAGCCGCGATCATAACCCATAAGGTATCGATTCCCGTTTGACTGGCAGATAAGGTAATATTATCCACTTTTCGCTCCTTTCTTAAACTCACATTCAATACTTAAAAAAAAGACGTCCAGTTTTTAACTTCTCTGCCGTCTCGGCAGCAAACTGGACGTCTTTGTCAGATATCTTGTTACGTACTACGTAACCAACTCCATGAAAACAACTTGTTTTCGTTTAGCTTACTGTGCTAAATAAAACTTTACCTTGCAAAAACATTTTCACCTGAACTCTTGCGCTCTACTATTTTAAGTAGTTATCAGCAGTTTTTGGTAACCTTTTCCCTTGATTTTTTTTGCCATTTATTAAGTATATTTCTTTTAATTTTCACTACTCTAACATGTGAAATGCCTATTTTTTTTCCGACTTCTCTTACCCTATACCCTTCTAATAAAAGCGCGAAAACTTGTTTTTCTCTTTCCGTAGTGTTACAATTCCCAATTTCTTCAACAGCAATACGCGCGTCTATACAAATTTCCAACGGCTCTTTTAAATCAGGCAAAAAATCTTTTAACGTACAGCCCGTTTCATCAAACGGTTGGTCTAAACTTACAATTTTCGCTTTTTTTCTTTGTTTTCTGATGTAGTTTAATATATAAAACTCACACCCTTTGACTATATAAGCATCATTCAATTCTACTGGCACTTCTTCTTTAAAATTATTCCAGAGATACATCGACATCTCCTGATAAAGGTCTCCCGCGTCAACGGAAAAATAATTTCTTCTACTATGATACACCGCCAACTTTTTTAACCTTGGCGATATCCTTTTAAACAATATATCGAAATTCATAATTGCCCCTAAAATAAAAAAGACGTCTCATGTCATATAACGACAAAAAACGCCTTTGTTAAAAAAAAACGCCCTTTTCTATAAATTTGCTTTATAAAAAAAGGACGTCATTATCCGTATTTTCAACTTTGAAAAAATATACCCTTAAAATAAAAAAAGCGTTCTTTCGAACGCCACATTGCTCTCACCTTTAAGCACTAACTTTGTGCTTCATATCCTAATTACGCAACTATTTCATTTACAGATAAGAGCATATCATAAACTAACACTTTATGTCAAGCAAATTATTTCTAATTATTTCTAATTATTTATTTACCTAAAAATGGGGTCATTCCTTTTTTCAAAAAAGGGACTGTCCCTGCTCCTCAAGGGGACTGTCCCTTTTTTTCCTAAACCTTTTTCATTGCCTTAAATACCGCGTATTTAACTTTCCTGGGAACATGCGCGCTGATAAAAAGCCCGTTTTCATTGTACTCTTCGCATTTTATATTTCCCGTTTCCCTTATCATTTTCGCGAGCGCGTAATGTTTATGAGGCAGGGTTATTTCAATATCTTCCATATCCTTTTCCATAAACTGCACGATCCTGTCTTTAAGCTCTCCGATACCCTGCTTTTTTAACGCGGACACTGTGATAGGATTTGAAAACTCTTTCCGGACGCGTTCTCTCTGAAACTTATCCGGCACTTTATCCATTTTATTAAGTACGGCAACCATGGGTTTATTCGCCGCGCCTAACTCTTCCAGCACTTTAAAAACCGCCGCTCTTTGCAAAGCGGCGCGATGATCACTCATATCCACAACATGAAACAAAACATCCGCTTCAACCACTTCCTCTAACGTAGCTTTAAAACTTTCTACAAGATGATGCGGCAATTCATTCAAAAAACCCACCGTATCTGAAATAAGAGCGAACTGCTTATCTTTAAGCGGCATTTTTCGAATAGTATGATCAAGCGTACTAAAAAGCTGATCTTTTACCGTAACACACGCCTCTGTAAGCGCGTTAAACAACGTCGATTTTCCGGAATTGGTATACCCCACAAGAGCAACTGTTACGAGCGCGGCTTTTCCTCGCTGAGCGCGCCTAATTTCACGCCGGCCTGTAATCTCATTCAAAGTTCTTTTAAGTTTCTCTATACGTTCCCGAATACGGCGCCTGTCAACTTCAAGTTTCTGTTCCCCCGGCCCGCGCGTTCCTATCCCGCCGCCCAATCGTGAAAGCTGTATGCCCCACCCGCTTAAACGGGGCAAAAGATATATAAGCTGAGCAAGCTCCACCTGCACCTTACCTTCATTTGACGAAGCCCTCGCGGCAAATATATCCAATATTAACTGTGTCCGGTCGATAGTCTTTACATTTATAACTTTTTCTAAATTTTTCTGCTGAGTAGGCGAAAGATCATTACTGAAGATAACAACATCCGCGAAATTTTCGTTCACAAGATCGGCAATTTCCGAAACTTTGCCTTTTCCGATAAAAAAATCCGCCTTTACCTTTTTTCTTCGGCAAATTATTTTATCAACGATTTTCACTCCTCGAGAGGCGGCAAGAAGAATAAGCTCTTCCTGGATATCTTCCGCTTTCCATGAACTTTTCCCCTCGAGTTGAACGGTAACTAAAATAGCTCTTTCCCGTTTTTCCGCCGTAGTCCAAGTGGTTACCCCCATAATGATACCACCTCAATCACTTCCTCTGCCGTTATTGCCTTCATGCAAGGCGTAATATTTCCATCAAGACACTTTTTCTTCTCCTCCAGCCTATACTCCGGATAATAGTGACACGGTCCGCATTTAAACTCTTTTCGAAGCGCCGTATATTCACCTTCACCAATCGGCCCTGTATGCGCGGGCGAACTTGGCCCAAAAAGCCCGATTAAAGGCACGCCAAACGCCATTGTAAGATGCAATATGCCCGTATCCAAGCTTAAAACACCCCGAGCTTTACTGATAACACGCGCCGCTTCCCATATGTCACGCCCCGCGAAAATCGTAACTTCGCGCTTATTCTTACAGCTTTTAAGAATATTTCCAATAACTTCCCGATCGTTATTGCTTCCGGTTATAAATACATGCCGCCCCCGGTCCGTAATAAAATTAATAACTTCCGCGAACTTCTCCGCGTTCCAAGCTCTTAAAGGAAGATACTCCGTGCATCCGGGATGTACAACATAATATTTTCCTATCGCGTCGAGTTTTTTATCTAATCCCTCTTTAAACTTTACTGAAACATTTTCCGGAAAACAAAAATCCATTTTGAAATCGTCTTTCGAAATATCCGCTCCTAAAAAATCTCTTAACAAAAAAAGCTGATTCTCAATAACATGCGCGCCGTACGAATACTCTCTTTTTTTATCCAAAAGCCCGGAGCATTCATATCCGTCATATCCAATTTTTAAAGTATCTTCTCCCGAAACGTCATAAGCAAACCGCATATACTCGCGATTTGATTCAAGAACAAAACACATCTTATACTTATTTTTTCGTAACGCTCTTTTAAAGAAAAACCTCCTTATTCTCCTAAAAGCTTTACGATATTTTCGATACACATACACCCTATCGATATAGGGATTCGCCCGAACAGCAAATTCCGCGTGAGGCGAAACAACAAAATCTATTCCCGCGCGCGGAAACATCCCCTTGAGCTTACGCGCCAAAGGCGTAGTCATTAAAACATCCCCAATATTTCCGATTCGAACAATTAAAATTCGTTCCATATTTACCTTTTTGCATCTATACGGGCGGGAAAACATCCGCCCCTACGAATTATTGATTAAAATCTCGCGCGCAATTTCCATAATATCCCGATTCGCGTCGATCCACTTGATCCGCTCATCCGGCCGAAACCATGTTAGTTGACGTTTCGCGTATCTTCGCGTATTTTTCTTAAGTTCTTTTTTTGCCGCATCCAGATTTATTTTTCCGTCCAAATACGCCGCCGCTTCTTTAACTCCAAGCGCCTTGGCGGCAGTCAAACTGATCGCGCGTTTTTTTAAAGCTCTAACCTCATCCACAAGCCCGGCATCAAACATTTTCTCAACTCGATCTTCAATCCGCTTATAAAGCACGTCCCTGGGTAAACTCAATCCAAACATTCTGCAATCATATTCATTAAAAATTCCACGCGAATCACTTTTTTTATCTTTCATTGTCCTACCGGTAAGTTTAAATATTTCAAGCGCGCGCACAATTCGGCGTACATCGTTAAAATGTAATATCGCGGCCGCTGACGGATCAACTTTTTTAAGTTCATTATGCAAATACTCATTACCCTTTTCTTTCGCTATTTTCTCCAGCGTATGTCTAAGCTCTGTATCTTTCGGCGGCGCGGGAAAGATTCCATCCAAAAGTGTTTTTACATAAAGCCCCGTACCACCGGCAAAAATAGGAAGCTTCCTTTTTTTTGAAATCGCACAAATGGCAAGAGTAGCCATTTTGATAAATTTCGCGGCATTAAATTCTTCTTCAGGCGGAATAACTTTAACAAGATGATGCGGAACAGCAAAGTTCTTAACACTTTGCGTAATAATGTCCATGTTTTTATAAACCTGCATGGAATCACAAGATATAACTTCTCCGTTCAATCTTTTTGCAAGCTCTATCGCAACTTCCGTTTTCCCCGACGCCGTCGGCCCTAAAATAAAAATAATTTTTTGTTTCATAATTTACATAATCGATCGTTCGTAATATTCATCATCTTCCCGTTTCGCGGGGTTATAAATAATGTATCCTCGAACACGGTTCAAATTGGATTCATTTTGATTTGCAGTTTTTCATACCATTATGTGCACGCACCCTTGAGCGTATACGTGCTATTTCCTATAATCTCAACCTCAATCATCTGTCCGATCAAACTTTCGTCTCCCGGAAACACACACGAAACATTGTTCCGCGTGCGACCCGTCATCTCATCTTTTGACATCCTGCTCACCTTCTCGACCAATACTTCCTGTCGGCTACCTATCAGCTCTTTATTTTTCTTGTATGAAACCTTCTTCTGAACAGCCAAAAGCTCATTATTTCGCGCTTTTTTTTCTTCTTCTGAAACGTCATCAACTAAACACGCCGAAACTGCAGGCGAGCGAGGTGAATATTTAAAAATAAACGCCGAATTATACCCGATAGCCTCCAGCGCTTTCTCTGTCGCTTCATAATCCTTCTCTTTCTCCGACGGAAACCCTACGATAATATCCGTACTCAAACCTACATCCGGAACCATACTCTTCAAAAGATTTATTTTATCAAGGTATTCTTCATAAGTATATTTTCGGTTCATTAAATCCAGCATCTTATTGGATCCTGATTGTAACGGCAGATGCAGATTTTCCGAAACCTTATCCAAATCTTTCATCGCGCGAAAAAGACTTTTATCCGCGTCTTTCGGATGACTAGTCGTAAACCTTATCCGAGAAACACCTTCAATTTTATTCACCTCTTCCAAAAGTTCAGGAAATTTGATTTTATTCGTAAGCCCTCTGCCGTAAGAATTCACGTTTTGTCCTAAAAGCGTAATTTCGCGCGCGCCCCTATCTACAAGCTCCTTGATCTCATCGATTATATCATTCTTAGGCCGTGACACTTCCCGGCCCCTTACATACGGCACAATGCAATACGAACAGTAATTGTTACACCCGTACATTATATTAACGAACGCGGAAACTCCCCCATCCCAATACTTATTTCTGACCTTCTCCCGCGGACGCTTATCTTTTCTTACCGCGATAACCTTTTCTTCTCCCGCGAACACTTTATCAAGCATCTCCCGAACGCTATAAATATCACTCGGCCCCATAACAAGGTCAAGAAACGGATACTCCTTAAAAAGCATCTCCCCGTGCCTCCGGCCCATACACCCCAAAACTCCAATCTTAAAACCAGGATTTTTCTTTTTACGGCAAGCAAGCTTCCGTATATTCCCAATAACCCGATCCTCCGCGTGCTGTCTCACACTACAAGTATTAAAAAGCGCAACATCCGCCTCTTCCAAAGCCCCCGCCCGCTCATACCCCGCCTCTCGAAGCATCTCCCAAATAATCTCCGAATCCCGCACATTCATCTGGCATCCGAAGGTACGCAAAAGTATACGCTTTCCTCGGTGCTTTTCTTTCTCTTCTTTCGACATTTCTCTCCTTTTCCAACCGTGTCATCCTGAGGGAGGCCGCAGGCCCCAACATTGTCATCCTGAGCCCCGAAGGGGCGAAGGATCTCATCCTCAGCCAGATTCTTCGCCTTCGGCTCAGAATGACGGACTTTTAACGCCTCGTCATAGCACATCTTCCACGGCTGATTAATATCAACCTTAACAATTTCCTGATTTTGAATATAAATCCCTTTAAATATGATCCTCATAAACGTCTTAATAAGGTAGTCCATCTGCTGGGTGTTGGGGTTACTCCTTAACTTCAGCAGAAAATCCTGCGTGGCTTTTACCAGATTAACCGCGTTACGTTTCTCAAGGATCTTTAACTGGATCGACTTTATATCCTGTCTGAGCTTCTTCTCCTCATTCCTGAGAAGTTCGGCTTTGTCTTTATAAATATCAATATTGATCTTATCCTCAGAAAACACCTCATAAAGGGCCTTCTGCTTTTCAAGATTCTTAGCCAACGCTTTTTCTGTCTCTTCCAACTGCTCAATATAACACTGCTCCGGTTCGGTCGCGCTTAACTTGATCATGTCACCCAGTTCTTCGATAACATGCAAATTTCTACTTATCGTATCAATAATATCCCAAACCTGTTTGTTGATCCCATCGGCCGTGACTGATTTATTCTTGCACTTAACATACGATACGCCGACAGATGAACAGCAATACCACGGCCTGCGTTCCTTTGTCCTGTGGTTCTTCGTTAAAGTCAACCCTCGGTAATTTCGCCCGCATTCATGGCATTTCAAAACACCGGATAAATGATAAACATTATTGCGAAATCTTACGACCTTATTCGTACGGTTTCTATCAAGTAGCTTTTGCGCCTTATCAAACACCTCTTGAGGAATAATCGACTCGTGACAATCCTTCACCTCAATGATCTTTGACGGATCATTATTCACATATTTGTATCCCTTGCCCTCGCCGTTATGCGTTTTCTCTTTCTTCTCATACCGTTTCTTATTCCACACCAGCATGCCCAAATACGTTTTATTCTTTAGTATGGATGAAATGAATTTAGTGTAGAACTTCCCGCCCTGCCGTGATTTGATGCCTAAATTATAATAATGCCCGGCAATCTGGGACGTACTTTTACCGCTAATATACATATCAAGATCTCTTTAACGATCTTCGCTTCTTCGTCGTGGACTTCCAGCTTCTTGATCTCTTTATTGTAACGGTAACCATAAGGAGCATACCGCGCGCCCTGCCAATGGCCTTTCTTGACTCCGACAACCATGCCCGGAAAAACACGTTCAACCAAACGGTTTCGTTCAAACTCAGCGCAACTACCAAGCATCTGAATCGCCATCTTGCCCGCGCTTGATGTAGTATCAAATGGCTCGGTCGCTGATTTATATCCAATACCCAAAGTTTCAAATTCTTCAAGCAGTGCTAATAAATCTTTAAGTTTACGACTCAAACGATCTTGCTTATACACTAAGACCAAGTCAAAATGTTTATTCTTAGCGTCAAACAAAAGCCTCTGCATAGCGGGCCTGTCCATATTACCGCCGGAATAGCCGTCATCCATATAAACATCACGTCCGGACATACTACAGAACACATTCCAGCCAAAGTTCTTGGCATACTGCAAAAGATAATCTCGCTGAACCTCCAGCGAAAACCCTTCCCTCGCCTGATCCTCTGTACTGACTCTTGTATATAATGCGACTTTCACTATTCTTTTTCCTTAGCCTTTAATACTCTTTCGCGTTCTGCTTTAAATGTTTCTAACAATTTTGGTCTTATCCCACTATCAAATGTACCTCTGGCGGCAAAATGACCATTAATTTCATTTACCATTGAATCGTAAATAAGCTTTTCTGCCTGCTTCCAATCTTCCACTGAAAAATTAGATGGAATCTTACCAACCTCTTCATAATACGTTGTAACCCATTCCCGAGTATTTTTCCCATTACGGTATTTTAAAGTCTGATCGATGCTTTCTAGGTATCGTGCTATATACAATGAATAATCTGACTCAGCGAGCAATCCTCTTTTTTCTTTATCTTTGAGTTTTTTTAAGTCTTTGGAGATTGAAACCTGCCCTCTCAAGGATTCATTTTGATACAAGGCATCCTTAAAAGCTTTAAGATCAGATGACTTTTTTTCTTGCCAGCCATACCACCCTTGAAACACTAGGCATATTAAAATTGCAATAAAAAGCCCTATCTTGAATGGTTGCGACATTTTTTCTGAAGGAACAAAGCTTATTGCGGCACTAATAATGCCAACAATACCAACTGTTATAAAAAATATTTTGTCCATACTAATCCTTTAATGTCCCCCGCCACTCTTTAATCTTCTTAATACACTCATCTGTAAACACCGGCCAATCCCTATAATCGCGCTTCGGCTTAATCCAGCCTTTACGAACCCAGTGGATCATAGTTTGGCGGTGAACTCCCAACATTTTTGCTGTTTCTGTCATCGTGTATGTCTTCATAATTTTTGCCCTTATCTATTGAAGGCCAGTATACCTCATTATACAACCTTATACAAGAGGATTCTTCTCGGTATCATAGCAAATCAGAAACATTTTCGATAACACCTCTATCCCATCATAAAACGATTTACGAGCCTCCTGTATTTCCGCGATAGACATACCCCGGCTTTTGAGCTTCTCCTCTAAAGCCTCCCATCCTCGTGGATTTTTACATACGTTATTATTTAGTCTCGTTTCCTTTATCATCTTTACCTATCACGTCATCTCCAAAATCATCAATTATTTCTCTGATAGCCTTACGAAGGAGAATTTCAATTTCTTTCCGTGTTTTCATTTCTAAGACAGGCGCAATCTTTTCCGGCAGAAAAAAGAACGCGTTCTTTGCCCCTAAAACTCTCATCCTGTTATGTGCGTTGAGATACTCCTTAGGAATAAGTTTCCCTTCCAACTTCTTAAGCTTTACTTCTAAAAGAAGTGCTCTGTTCTTAGCGATCATTTCACGCCAATACGGCTCACCGTCACTCATCTTCGTCCCAATTCGACCAAGCATTTTCTCGCGCCATATTCTGACAGCCTCAAGATCGAAAAATCCGTCTACCTTAGGCGGCAGACCCCGCTTCTTCCACCTTAAAATCGTTCTTTCCGCTACACACATAGCTTCAGCCAATTCTTTAACCGTTTTTATAGCTATTTTTCTCTTTTTCCCCTCCATATATACACCTCCCCAATAGTGACAATAGCGACACGCTTTTTCAAAATTTAAGATCACTGACAGACCGCGCCTCGCCCGACCCTCGGCAAACCCCCGTGGTAAGGACCCATTGTTTAAAAGATGACGGAGTTACGTGTAGACGCAAGACTACACTCCTGCCCTCAGGCAACGGAAAGCGCGCATCTACCCAGAATCCCGGCTTCCATTTCTTCTTTTTCTTTTTTCTGTACCGGTTGTAATAATACATTTCTTAATCTCCCTTCTCTGGATGCGCCAAATGACAGAAATGACACCTTTTCCCACACTTATTTATTTTTTCTTTCCTGCTTTTCCACCTTCCGCTTCCTCAATCCTTAAACACAATAAATGAATATTCCTGTCATTCTTGTCATTCCTGTCATCAATAAGGCCGTCCGGAAATATCCACTTCACCCTCTCTTCGAAGCCGAATGCCTTTCCACGTCCTCGCGGAACTACACCTTCCTTTATTAACCGAAGCGTATTGCCGGATTAATTCACGGCCGAAAGTGATCTTGCTAAGCGGCCGATACCCGCTCTCAAGACACCAGTTGTTATATGCCTGATACAGATCATCCTTGCTGATATCATCATGAACATCGAGAACGCACATCTCCTCGACAAAGATGATCACGTTGTTATTCTCCTTGCGATACTCATCCTTAACGCTTTGCATGGATACGCTCTCTTCAAAATATCCTCTATCCCTTAACCGCTTAAGCCCGTTAAGCGCCCACAAAAAGATCCCATCAAGCTCGCTTGAAGCGATCTTGTATTTAAGTTTGGGATCACGTTCTTCTTTATTAAATTGACGGTTAAACGGCAGAATTAAAAGACGGCGGTAATACCCTTCGCTCTTATCACCCACGCGCGGCATATTGTTTGTCGAGAATAAAAGCTTGCAATAAGGCTTAAACTGAAACGGCTGACCGTACTTCTCATCAGCCGAGATCGTATCACCCGTAACAATAGCTTTGAACATATTGTCATAGACGTTCGTCTTGGCATTAGTCTCAAGACTGATATTGACCAACTTATCCCGAAGGCGGGCTATGTAATGCGAGTCATTAAACTTCTCAAGTGCGATTGATGAGCAATTCTCTTTGCCGATAAGCTCTTCAAGTACATATAAAACAACGCTCTTGCCGTTGGCGCCCTCGCCAAACAGAAACAGCGCCTTCTCATAATCATTTTCCCGGGTTAGGCAATATCCGAAAAATTCCTGCAGTAACTCAATACGCTCCTCGTCATTTTCAAATATCTGCTCTAAACTCTTTTTCCATACCGGACACTTAGCATCATCCTGATACGTCACATTAAGCTGATTAATGGAATACACATCCGCCGAATGCGGAACAAGCCGCATATTATCAATGTCATAAAGACCATTTTTAACATTAAGAACTGAAACACCGTTAATAATATCCGGCTTTATAAATGTCTCCGTCTTTAACGCCACAAGCACGTTGCGAAGTTTACTCGCTGAAAACATCGCCCCGCACACATCCTTGATCCACTTCTGCACCTCTTCAATAAAAAGCGATCTGTAGCATCCGTTTCGGTATTCATAATATGTGTCCGCGAAATTAATGAGCCTTCGCTTCTCAATAATGGCATCCGCTACTTCATTGGAATTTATTTTCTTAGGTGTATACGTTGATGAATTTCCCGCGCTGTAAACATCACGGCACCCGGTAATGGCTTTAGCGATAACATCCGCGCCATACGTCCTGCCGTCACTAAAATGCGCCTCGTCCCATTTCGGCCGCATAAGAGCCGATGAACGAAACACAAGGTCCATAAGCCCGGCATCTTTCCCTGTCCAGAACGCCAGCTTATTGCAAAGCGCCAGATCCGCTTCACTTTGCGAAGGATAATCCGCATGCCAATTCCCTTCATACAGCCGGAAAAACGCGCCCTTATCTTTACTTCGCTTGACCCTGTTCAAAATCGTCTTAACGCTCTTGCCTTGTTTCTCTATTCCCTGAACTTCCGTGAAAACCCGATTCAACTCATCCTTACGAGTCTCAATCGAACTCTTACCCGCAATAATCCGTCCGGTGATCGTAAAAAACCGGTTTTTTGAATACATTTCAACATTACAAGAACTGAACTTGCGCTCACGCGAGATCTCACCCTTACAGATAATATGCGCACCCTTACCGCCGGGAGAATATTCCGTGTAACTGTTTAATGTGGAAATAATCGTTCGGGCGAGTGATGACATACCGTCGTCAGTCATGCAACTGTCTATATCGATCCCGACATATGGAGAAGTGATCGCGAAACCTATCGCGTCCATATTAAGCGCGTCAACGCGCGCCATTAACTCATCAAACGAACACCATGTACTTGAATCATTACTCTTAGCAGGCCCGCCGGTTTTAATATTTATCGGAACCTTTTTGGGCTTTTTCCCGGGTTGAGGAAGGAACTTGAATCCAACCCAGATAGAAAGGTCTTTTAACTCCTGAGGGATATTATCGATATCCCACCTTTTCTCTTTTCTTCTCTCTGTATCCATTTCTCTACACTCCGTTTTGAAAAATAAAATCTTTAACTTTTCTGTAACACTGGAACATCCGCTCTTCTTTTGAATTACTGAAAAACTTATCCGAAAGCTTTCGTATTTTCTCGGTATTATCAAAGAGTATGCGCTTCTGCCTCCCGTGACCGGACAAACCCTTCATCTCACACCCTTGCGACACCAGATACGTGGCCAGATAAATATTGCCCGCTTCAAAATACTTCTCTTCCATTGTTCTCTATCCTTTTTTTGTTATTCCCTAAAAATAAAAAATCCTGTGCGACTCTCATCACACAGGATACGTTAAATTTATAAAGTTTTAAAAGACAAGCAAGCTGGGGTGCTTAACTGTTACGTTATTTTATGAATATAAAACCTCCGTTTATCAGTTCTTTGGCCCGTTTATATTCGCGCTTTACCTGCTGAATAGCGGAATCAAGATTTTTATTTGAAGGTCCAGGATATAACTGCTGGGCGATATCAGAAAACGTTATTTTTGACTTGTTATTTTTTAGATCATAAACTTTCAGATACCGATTGATATTCGCGTAATCCAAAGCTCTTTTGGTATTTCGATCCCCAGTGGCATCATTAAGGCTAAACCACATATCAATCTGCCTCTCAAAATCAACCATAATCTCCTGTTTGGTGTATCCAAAATCTACGGTAAATTCAATCCTGCTTGGTATTTGGGCAATAAAATCGGCGATCTGTTCCTGGCTTAACTTTTTAATGTCCTTATTATCAAGTAGATCATAAAGCAAGGCATGGTGTTGTTTGGAATAAACGGGGGAATTAGCAAGAAAGTGCGAATGGCCGATATTCTTAAAGAAATAAAAGTAGGCTGTATACCTATGCTCGTGTTTTCTACTTGCGAAAGATACTCTTTTGTCTCTGACTATTTTCGTCTTTATTTTTGAAAGCTCATTGGATAACTGGGATTTTGTGCTTTCTGGCGTCAAACTAATATCTTTTCCAAGAGATAAGATTTTTTTATCTCTATCGCATACACGCCTGAACTGCTCGTTTCTGCGGATGCATTCCCATCGCATCAAGCCCCGGGCAATAATCTTAGAGTTGGCTAAATATTCCTTTTTCTTTAAAATCAAAGGCCTTGTTACATTCTTAGCACGAATCGCCCTATTGTAATCACGGCGTATATTTTTAACCTCCCTTAAAAGATAATCCCAATCATATTCTGTATTTTTTCTCTTCTCTTCCCCTACCACAAACACCTCTATTTTTAAACGCCTAATGGACTTACAGAAAATATTTTGTGAATAGCATCTTCTTTATGCGGTTTAAAATCAAAATCGTATTGTTCTTTGAGCTTCTTCGCGAACACATCTATGGGAAACTGATAATCCTTGGAACCATTCGGAAATCCACGCATCGGCATATAACGATTACACCTATCCTGAACATCCATTGGCCTGTCCTGATAATAAAATGAATATTTATGATGCTTCACAAGTTCATTCATCGCGCCGATTGTCTTGCGGTTTTCGGTCTTTCCGAAAATTATCTCTCCACGACATGCTTCCATCAGCTTCGACACCGCCTCACCACTTACACCCTCAGCATAAAGCGCCTTTCCTAAACCTTTCTCGAATATCTCTGAAAAACGCTCTTTGATATCTTTTCGGGTAAGGTTCGGCACACAGAAAGAAAACAATGTCTCTTTTTCAATAAATATCACCTGCTTTTTCCAGTCAAGAATAAACACGTGAGCATACCACTCCTGAAAGGCCTTTGTTGGCATTTCATTGTTGCCTACAGGCGTAATATCAGCGGCTTTAATGCCTAGCTCCTTTTGTAGTTTTTGGGTTGTACGTATAAATCTCATTTTTTATTCACAATTAAAGTTTTATTAATTTTGCGGCTTCCTGTTGCCCTAAATCAGTTAAAGAATAAATTCTTCCATCGGTATCAGATTTTTTAATCCATTGACTTTCTTCCAAGTGGCTTATTGTATCTTCAAATCCGAAATACTTTCCTCCATTTGTTTCAACTTTAAACTGCTCTCCGACAAATTTTGAAACGCATATTTGCCCTCGTGGATCTAGCAACACTTCAGTCAATAATATTCTTATTTTTTCATTAACAACAGAGGCTGAACCCTCGATAACTGCTAAACTGGCTCCTGGAGCGCTTGCAATACTATGCTCTGGAGTTTTTCGTTTTTCTTTATCCTTAAGACGATTTATCACCAACTGCAGATGTCCATAAAAATTCTCTTTTAATTCCCGGCAATTTAGATATTCATGAATAAGGCCATTCTTCATACATTCTTTTTTATATGCTTGCACCGTACGATCTTGTTCGATTCTTTCCAAAAAGAGCGGCATAGTTTTATTAAACACATTAGATATCCGCAATAACACGCTATGGCCTTTAGTTACCTTGCCAAAATACCTCAAAACAGGTTTGCCCACACTACAATGAAGTTCAATTTCTTCAATAGTGCCACTAACGGCTTTGCCTGTTGGCGAGCCAATCCGAGCCTTAAAAATGGCAACCAGTACATCCGAGTGTTTCAATACCATATCATTAATAACCTTTTGGCCTCGCTTATCCTGTCCTTCACCCAATAAAGGCGCAGAATGCGTTTCCCACCCAAGAGGCATTAGGACTATACCGTTTTCTCTGGAGTTTTTATAATTCCAATCAAGGATAGCTTCTCTTATTGCCTGACGTTCTGCATTTACGTCTGACGGAGAAGCGATCATGACATTATAGACTATAGATTCGTATGACATTTCTAATTACCTTGAATGATAGCGATTGGCTTCTTCCTTCTTGTGCTCTTCAATCATCTGTTCTGCTCCTCTCGCACATTCATCCAGTGCATTACTCAATTTTCCCAAAGGTGCATTATTTTTTAGTTCTTCAAAACATTCCTTTTTTTCAATAAAAGCTGGTGGCACCTGACCTACAGATGAAGTCCAGCCGCCTTCAGGGTATATTTTGCTTCTCAACAACTTAATCATTTCATCCTCATATCGCAACTCGCCACTTTTAATAACAGCTTCTTTAAATGTGCCTAAATTGTTTTTACTTAATGGAAGTCGAAATAGACACTGCAGGCATTTAAGAAATCCATCTTTGTTGTAAAATTCATCTTTTACGTGATCGAAATATAATGCGCCGGAAGCATCTCGAAGGGAGATAAGCTGTTCGAATACCTTTGAAACGCTGTAGCTCGCGATTCCATCATATTTCTTATCCCAATCGATCGCCTTATTAATAGCTAGTCGGTAACCATCCACAGTAGTTACGAACTTATTAATGAACTCTATGCCATGGAATGGAACAGCTTCGTATTCAGAATATTTATTAATGGCTTTCTCTCTTTCCAGTCGAGCTTCTATAAAACTTAATAGTCCTGCAATATCTGTAAATAAGTGAATGGCTATTTCAAAATCGTGATAATCCAGTTTGCTACTATTTAAAAGCGTTTGATAGAGAACATCATGAGTTATGCTCAAAAAGTCACTGATATACTCCTTGCTTTTACCATGAAAAATAAACGCTACGTGATCGGTTGATTTGCTTTGTGCTTGAGGGCTTAAATGGGTTAAAACAATCGAGACAATCTCTGCCATGGCTTTGGGTGGAATCTTGTCTCCGATAAACCTCATCCTCTCTAGTATAGTTAAATTTAAATCATCTATGTTTTTTTCTGCTACCGCCTTAATAATACCGGACTTGTCCAAAGATGGAATATCATACGAAAGAATATCTATGGCAATTTTGGCTTCATCTGTTGGCATGTGGGGGGCCAGTAATACTTCATCTATGATTGGCTTTGCCATTTCAGGATATTTTTGAACCAGATCGTAGGTAATTGTATATTTAAAAATCAACGGAATTATTGCCCATAATTCTTTTTTATTACGTATTTGCTTGAAAGCCTCTGGATTCTGCTTAAACCATGCTCGCAAGAATAACGCATTGGCAGAAGAAACTGTTACTGTTTTTCCTAACCGTTCGAGAAAAGTTGCGATATTTCCAGAAGCGGGATATTCTTTATTTAAAGCTACTGCGTCTTTCTCAAAATCATCGATTGTTAAATGCCATTTTCTCTGCATTATATTGTCGACAACCCAAGGCCATCTCTCCTTTACAGGAGCATCTTTTAATTTATCCCTGACATCGCCGGTAATGTCCCATCTTGAAGTATAGTATCTAATGATCCTATATTCGGAGTCGTACCTAAATTGGTTAAGAAGCGCTAATGACTTATCGTCAGAAACATCTTGCCGCGCCCACCAGCTAAACAATAAATCTTCATACGAGCTTAAAACATGCCGATCTGTTTCCTTAGTAACAAGCCCATTCTGGTCTATAAAATCAAGTATTTTTTGCCTCTCTGAGACTATCTTTTCCTTAAGAGGAATGTCCGATGAAACCCCGGGACCAGAATGACAACGCCCAATATCTTCAGCAATATCAATACCTGCTAAACGCACTTCCGGTCGTAAATCTAATAACATAATTTTTATAATTTCAACCGCCTTATTTCGCATTAACAAAACCTGTTCTGTCGCTTTTATGGCACGACTTCCAAATTGCATGCTCTCATAAGTTGAGTGCGTCCATTCATGCGCTGAAGCTAAGACCTCCTGCAAAACCGCTTTCGAAAATTCAACCATTGGATCCTGCCCCGTAAATGAAACTTCTATAATGCCCAAAATCGGCATTATTTTCTTTTCAATATTGTTTCGTAAGGGAGTAACGGCTTCTCTTGCTAATGTATTCGGCTTATAATTGTCATAAGTACCAATTTTAACTTTCTTTCTTAGCCCTTCGATTATATTTACGATCTTCGCCCTATCGCAATTACTACGGATCAAGCGAACTACGATAGGCCCAAACGCATCTGTGGTCAAATCGGGCGTGTTAATAAAAACCCATAACATCTCTAACGCTTTATCAGGTATTAGATAGCAAATCTCCTCTAAGTTCTCCAAAACACGCTTTTTCTCATAGCTGTCATACTTTTCAGCATTATTTATCCAACCAGAAACAATATCTGTTACTACAGGAATTAAACAATCCTGCTCTCCATATCGCAAAGTCGCACCTAAGTTACAAAAAATATTTTTCGAATGTGTGTCAAGCCAATATAAAAAAGCTTCTTTTCGCGATTTTTCACTAAGACTCCACATTGTTTCCAATAAATAAACGTCACCAATCATGTCCGGTATAAACCGCACCACAGAACCTATTGTGCGAAGAACTCCTCCATTGCTTAACTTTTCAAGAACAATTTTTATGTCTTTTTCTGAAAAATTTACTTTTTGTGCGATCTTGGCAAGCGTATGACTATCAGAAATATTAATCGGAGTAATCAATGCTAGGTGGAAAAGAAGTGTTTTAATATCGTCTCTTTTTGAAGACAGAATTTTCTTGGCATCATTTAACAAGGATTCAAGAATAGCTTGTTTTATTTTTTGAAAATCATAATCACTCTGCCCTTTTATGTTTAATCCGATTTCTATAATAAAGAACGGATTGGGATACTTTTTTACTATGTCGTTTTCATCTTCAACCTGCTCTTTCTGAGCGGTAACACGAAGTAGTGCTTTGAGTTCATCAGATGACCACTCCGGTATCCTTGTATAAACAGTTAAATCCCTACCTCTAACAGAATCGATGACCTCTTCTATAGCAGATAACCCAGCTGTCCTGAATGTAATAACAAGCTTTGCATCCAGGCCAGCCTTAATTATGCAATTCAGAATATCTTTTACGTCATCCGCCCGATCCGCATCATCCAGAACAAAAATATACTTGTGCTTCTCGTTGCTACTGTCTCGAACGCCGATTTCATCCTGAATAGCGTCACACACATTTCTAATCCCATCCCGAATAAACCAGATTTCTCTATCTAAACCTAAGCGCAATGCCTTTTGTGGAAATTGCTTTAGAAAATAAGTCTTGCCGAATCCTCCAAACGCATGAAGCGTAAATATCTTTTTTGTGTCATCTTTTATAAAGGATATTACCTCATCGATCCTGTCTTCTATACTTTTAATGCCTCCGGGGACATTGATATCATGAGCTTTTCGTTCAGGGTCTTTGAAGTATATACTTGGTGGGACAAATAGCGGTATTGCTGGACTATCAAAATAATACGAACGTAAAAAGGGCTCGTGTTCAATTCTCATCAAGAGATCGTGACCATGCCATACCTTAAATGTCTTAACTCTATCTTTGTTTAACGCCTCAATTTTAGTGATATGTTCTTCCCTCAAGTCCGCGCATGTCGCCAATCGAAGATGATCAACCTGATTTGTCCTTGCCTTTTCTAATTCAGATTCTGCCCATTGCGTAAGCGAAGGCATGGCATCATTTAAGTTATGCTTAGTATATTTAGCCTGAATACAATATCGCCCCTCTAGTCCTTCTTTAGGATATCGCCCCTCATATTTACCATCCCATCCACCATCTTTGCCAATGTAAGGGCTAAAAGGAACAAAACCAAACATTGAAGTACATTCTAAGAAGAAAAGATGGTTTACTAAATTCTGAAATGTTTTTTCGTTGTCGATTTTTGACCAATTAAGTTTCATTTTTAATCCTCTATCCCAATCCCGCTTTCTTTAAAGCTGAAATATTCATTCCCACCAATGATGATATGGTCGAGCAGTTTTATGTCCACTGTCTTGAGTGCGTCCTGAATTGCCTTTGTAATATCTTGATCTTCAACAGACGGCTCTAATGACCCGGCAGGATGATTGTGAGCGATAATAACTCCGACCGCGTGATGATACAGCGCGCGCTCAACGACTTTACGCGGAAATACTACTGAATGATTTACTGTACCTGCCTTTAATCTCTCCATCTCAATCAACTGGTTCCGGCTGTCTAAAAAGAGCATCTTGAATTCTTCATCAGCTAAACCTTTAAGCGCGACCTTTAAATAATCAAATGCTACCTGAGGCGAGGAAAGCAAATCACGACCGTGGATCCCCTTCTCCATGTATAAAACCGACACATCTTTCAAAAACCTCAAGAATAAAGCAGAATGCTTGGATATGCCCTTAACTGTTTCAATCTCTTTTATATCCGCATCTAAAACCGAGTTAAGTGATTTAAATCGGGTAAGTAATTCTTTAGCGATGGGCTTGGTATCTTTGCGCGGAATCGCATAAGAAAGGGCTAATTCCAGAACCTCATAATCGTGCCAGCCATCCATTCCGGATTTCTCATACTTTTCTTTTATTCTCTGTCTGTGGCCGACATAGCTCGGCTCTTTCAATCTGCCCATAAATAATCTTACTGCTCCACTTTATATGTTTCATGGAAAATTGTGTCGCTCAGCCATTTTTTAAAGCTCGGGTTGTCCATGAATTGTTTAAAAAGCTCTGTCTGGTCATTAAGCATGTCGATAATGACCCGCTGTAATGCCTTATCGTGTTCAATACGCGCATTCTGTTTATCTGAATTCTCAATCGCGTTTTTATATGCCTCATCAGACGCTACTTTGTTCGGTATTTCTTCTGTAATCACCTTGCGAATTTTATCCGCGTCTTTCCAGTCAATACTACCGAATTGGTCATTGAACATCTTGATAATATTGCTTAAATGATCCAGTTCAGGTTCAGCCTTTCGTCCTCCTCCGCTTGTCGGGACAGGATCAACTTCCGCGTCTTCATCCGGCAAGTCTATTTCAATGGTTGATTTAATTTCAACCCGGTAACTGTCCATGTCTATCGTCTCAAGTATGCCGCGCGAGAAATCTTCTTCTTTTGGTGCGGGAAGTTTAGAGATAAGGAAATTTAAGAAAATAGACAGTTTCTCCCACTCCGCGTTTGTATAAGGCAAAATAGAACTTAAAAACCCATACGTCCGCGCAAACGCCTTTGACTTACCCTTAAAATCTACCTGTCCATCTTCATCTAATTCCGCTTTATATGTGGCAACACAGGCATCAAGTATTGGATCAAGTACTGATCGTTCCTCGCCGTTTAAGTATCTGATAACCAGTTCCTCAACCTGACTCCACGCGTAAACCTGATAACCGTCCAAAGCCGCTTTTAAATCATGAAGTTTGTTCGGATCAGTTTCTTCGCTTAGAACTGTCGTCCTATAATAATCCGCAAACGCTTCCTGAATAGTTTTTGTGTCGTTAAAGAAATCCAAAACAAAGGTATCGTATTTCTGCGGATGCGCACGATTTAAACGTGAAAGGGTTTGAACAGCCTTTATATTGGAAAGCATTTTATCCACATACATCGTATGGAGTAAGGGTTCGTCGTAACCGGTCTGAAATTTATCCGCGACGATTAAGAATCGATACGGTTCTTTCTTGAATTTCTCCGGTATCAAATTGCTTGGAAAACCGTTAAGTTTCATCTCGGTTACTCTGACACCGCCAAATTCATGTTCACCCGAAAACGCGACAATCGCCTGATAAGGGCTTTTTCGCTCCTTCAAATAATCTTTAAAGGCGTGATAATACTGAACTGCCCTTTCGATTCCGCTTGTCACAACCATGGCCCTTGCATTACCACCGATTTTCCTCAGACCCGCTACCTGTTCGTGGAAATGATCAATCATGATCTCGGCTTTTTCTTTGATGGCATGGTCATGCGATTCTACATATTTGCGAAGTTTTTTTTGGGCTTTCTTAGTGTCATAAAGCGGATCACCTTCTACTTTTTTCGCGAGACGGTAATAGCTGTCAACCGGAGTATAATATTTAAGTACGTCAAGGATAAATCCTTCCTGAATAGCCTGTTTCATTGTGTACGAATGAAACGGCCTATGCTTGACCTTATCCCCCTCAGTAAAGGCTTCACCGAAAATTTCCAGTGTTTTGTTCTTTGGTGTAGCTGTAAAAGCAAAATAATTGGCGTTAGAGATCATCTTTTTTGCTTCCATAAGCTGGTTAATTTTATCTTCTGTGGTGATCTCTGGATCTTCTCCGAATTCTTTATTTGTTTCTGCTAAGGCTACGTTCATTTGAGCGGAAACTCGACCACCCTGACTGGAATGCGCCTCATCAATAATAATCGCGAATTTATTGGAGCGGTGTTCATCACCTATTTCATTTAAAACAAATGGGAATTTCTGAACGGTTGTGATGATTATTTTCTTGCCGGATTTCAAGAATTTACGCAGGTCTCCAGATCGCTCAGCATGACCGACAATAGCCGAAACTTGAGCGAACTGCTTAATAGTATCCCTGATTTGTTTGTCAAGAATCCTCCGGTCAGTAACCACCACTACAGAATCAAATAATTCTTTTCCTTCTTTCTTTAACCCGACAAGCTGATGCGCCAACCACGCAATAGAATTACTTTTTCCACTACCGGCTGAATGCTGAATCAAATAACGCTTGCCAATGTCGAATTCGGGGATATCCACCAGTAATTCCCGGACAACATCCAGTTGATGATAACGCGGGAATATCTGCTTATACCTTTTGCGCCCCTTGTCGTCTTTTTCTTCAACTACCTGCGTGTAGTTCTCAATAATATTGGTAATGCTCTTTTTTTTAAGGATATGTTTCCACAAATAATCCGTGGCAATGCCTTCCGGATTCGGCGGGTTACCAGCGCCGTCTTTATAGCCTTTATTAAACGGCAAAAACCATGAACCTTTGCCTTTAAGATGCGTACACATCCAAACTTCATGGTCATCAACGGCAAAATGAACCGCACACCTGCCAAACTGAAAAAGCAGTTCTTTTTGGTCACGATCCCTCTTATACTGCTGAATCGCATCCTCCACAGTCTGCTTAGTGAGCTTGTTTTTTAACTCAAAAGTGGACAATGGCAAGCCATTAATAAAAATCGCGATATCTAAAGATAGCTGTGTCTCATTTTTGCTGTAATGAAGCTGGCGGGTTACGCTGAATACATTCTGTTCGTACAGTTCTTTTGCTTTAATGTTTTCTTCTGACGGAGCGCCATAAAAGAGGTCGATAGTGTATTGATTATGACGTATACCTGTCCTTAAAACATCGATAATGCCTCGTTTGGCAACTTCTCCCTGCAAACGGTGCAAAAACTGTGTCCTGTGCGCGCCTTCTTCATCCAGACGAAGCCCTTCATAGGCTTTTTTTTGGGTTGTCGAAAGGAATGAGGAGAGTTTCGGCCAATCAAGGGCATGATCACGATCAAAATCTGTGCTGTTGCCTTGAACATAACCGGCATCGTTTATCAGTGACTCGACAATAATTGTCTCAAGCCCTCTTTCGCTTGTATCACTCTTCATCTAAAACCTCCTCTACACTATCGTCGAGTTCCTGCTCATCCTCGGATGAGTCAAGGTCGTCTGTTATTTCTTCATCAATTACATCCTCAACCTTAATATCGCGCACATCAACCTTGCCTGTAACAACATCAGAGATTAAGCGTGTGCGGTATTCTTGCATAAGGACGATTTCTTTATTTGCTTTCTCAATAGCTAAATGAATCTTTGAAACATTATCGTTAATATAATTAACTATTTCGTTTTGCTCTTCGTTGGGTGGTATTGGAAACCACGCATCTTTTATTGACCCTTGGGATAATCCATATCTAGTTACACCATTAGCTGTTACCCTAAATTGATCAGCAACTGACTCTGCCAAAAATGCACGAAATAAAAATTCACCGTTCATATTTAGTGGCCGGACAACCGCTAAGTGGTAAGCGCAAATCACTCCCGATAAAGTTACAGGAATATATGCCGGGACAGCGATATCATTCCACATTTCTGAATCTTTAGTGATAAGAACATCTCCTTCTTTAAGATGAAATTTATTAATTTCTTCTTGCGTAGCCGTCCCATTCATAAATTCCATAGAATCTATGATTCTTTCATTTTTATATACGTCAACGTAATTACATAATCTTACTGGAATTTCTCCATCAACGATGTTTTTATCAACACCACTTGGTCTAACAAAAGCGACTGTACGCAACCTTCTCACGTCCCAATGTTCTGGAATATCACCAAGCCAATCAATTCCGCTTGGTTTCATTTTGACATCAGAATTTATACCACGAGTCACAGCCTGATTGATAATCGCCTGTTTCTGCTCATTTAGTAGTTTAATCAACCGGCGTTTGCTGCGAATGAATTTTGTTATTTTGACTGACTTAAAGTCTAAATATCTGACAATTTGTTTTTGTTCATCCTCGGTCGGAATGATAACCGGCATTGTTAAAAATGCATCATCAGTCAATTGATAACGAGACCGCCAAATACCTTTCGACCTGACCCTTAACTCCCAAAGATAAGCTGCAGAACGGAACAAATAATCAAAATATTTGTAATGCGCTTCATACGAATTCTTTATCCTATAAACACCATACGCAGTGCTTATGATTCCATGATATCTTGAAAAGCCCAATCCCTGCATCCATGCCCACAAACTATTAATGACCAAATCCCCCGGCCAGCAAAGTTTATACCCTTTATATGACTCCGCCTTAAACATTGTCACATTGACGTTTTTTCTGGGTGTAACCCCCTGCTTTTCAGACACGCTGAGCAATTCTTCTTCGCCAGTTTCTGATCGAACATCTATTTGTTTGAATAAACATTTTGCCCTTAGAATATCCCATCCTGAAGGCAACCGGTCTATCCACGGTAAATCAAACTTCTTGTAATCAGGATACTGTTTTAACTTCATTATTTCGACTCCTCTACAATATCCTCTAAAATACCTTCAGTTTCTTCTTCTAACGCAAATATATCTTTTTGTATTTCCTCAAGCATCCTTAGCTGTGCTGGTTTATAAAAATGCTTCGTAAAAGAGATTTCATAGCCAAGCTGTGTTTTAGACGGAACAATCCACGCATCCGGTACATACGGCAATACTTCCCGATTAAGGAACCCTTCAATACCGCCTTCTTCTAACAAAGGCACCTGTTCAGTGTCCCGCAGATCCGTATCCGGTTCGTATTCCACACATACCTTTTTTCCTTTTATCTCGACTTCATAAATGCCATATAAAGGATTGGCTTCTACTTTGCCTTTAGGATGGATTTTTTTAATTACCGGGATGCCATTTTCATCCGTTTTATTATTTACCTTTAGCTCTTTAATTTCTTTGGCTTTATATTCACGCTCGGGATCAATGCCCCTAAAACGCAATGGTCGCTCAACAGTAATCTTTTGATACCCAAATGCCTCATTGGAAAATATTTTTGATTGCTCACTCGGATTGAACTCGATTACAAGATTGCAAATATCCTGAATGTGCTGTTCGGAAAGTTGGCAGTTCTTCTTGCCTAAATTCTTCCTTAAAGGCACATACCACCCGGAGGCATCAATAAGCTGAACCTGCCCTTTTTTATGAGACGGCTTCTTGTTTGTTAAAAGCCATATGTATGTAGCTATTCCAGTGTTATAAAATGTGTTTTCCGGTAAGGCAATAATTGCCTCCAGCCAGTCGTTTTCAATGATCCATCGGCGGATATTCGTCTCTCCGCCACCAGCATCTCCGGTAAAGAGTGATGAGCCGTTATGAACCTCTGCAATACGGCTTCCCAGTTTTGACTTGTGCTTCATTTTAGAAAGTTTATTGACCAAGAATAAAAGTTGCCCATCGCTTGAGCGTGTAATCATCTTATATTCGGGGTCATCGCCATGCTGTGTAATAAATCGAGCGTCTTTTAAATCACCTTTTCCACCCATGCGTTCCATATCCGACTTCCAGCTTTTGCCGTAAGGGGGATTAGAAAGCATGAAGTCAAATTCCTGTGAAGGAAATCCGTCAGATGAAAGTGTTGAGCCGAATTTTATATTCATAGCCTCATCGCCTTCACCCTTGAGCAGAAGATCGGCTTTACAAATTGCGTATGTTTCCGGCTGGGATTCCTGTCCGTAAAGATGGATTGATACCTTCTTCTTATGCTGTTTGGCAAGCTCCATAAGCCGTTCTTCTGCTACTGTCAGCATGCCTCCTGTTCCGCACGCGCCGTCATAAACAAGGTAAGTACCTGATTCTATTTTGTCCGCGATAGGTAAGAAAATTAAATCCGCCATCAGTTTAACCACATCACGAGGCGTAAAGTGTTCTCCGGCCTCTTCGTTATTTTCTTCATTAAATCTGCGGATAAGCTCCTCAAAGATTGTTCCCATAGAATGATTATCAAGCCCTGGCAGAATAACATTGCCGTCTGAATCCTGTACCGGATTGGGGCTTAAATTTATGGTAGGATCCATAAACTTTTCGATGAGAGAGCCGAGAATATCGGATTCAATAAGTGTAGGGATCTGATTGCGGAATTTAAACTTTTCGAGGATTTCCTGCACATTGGATGAAAATCCGTCTAAATACGCCTCAAAATCACTTTTAAGCTGTTGCTGTTTCGCGCGCGCTTTTAGATCTCGAAGGGTAAATGGAGAAGAATTATAAAATGCCTGTCTCGCGCACTGGCATAAAGCCGCATCCTGATTGGCAACCTTTGACTTATCCAGTTGTTTTTTCATATCCAGCACTTCTTTTTTGGTCGGCTCAAGCAAAGCATCTAAGCGCCGGATAACCGTCATCGGCAATATTACATCACGGTATTTGCCTCGGACATAAACATCACGAAGCACATCATCTGCTATTCCCCAAATAAAATTTGCAATCGAACTATGCTGAATATAATTCATATTTTCCCCTTCTCTATTCTTCTCTTTAGCCAATATATTGTTGGCTATTTAACTGATTTCGCTTTTTCTTCTGAATTTATAACCTCAATTAACGGCTCTTTGCTGTAGTGTAAAGGCTTGTGCCAAGAAACCGCGTGTTCATGATGATTTTCTTTCTCAGCTCTGTAATTTTGCAGAACCTTTGACATCTCGTATAATACTTGCGCTTTTCCAATTTCTTTCTGCCCTACTCCATAACTCGCATTAGGTGATAACTCTGGGAAAAGGGTGGGTTTTATCGTCTCTTCGATATAGCTTCCAAGAGCGTAATAGCTTCTTTCCTCTCCATCGGGGCATTCAGCTTCAAACATCTTTCCTCTGATCTTTTCTATGGATTTAATAATCTCCGCAAGTTGCCCCATAGAAGCTCTGCACATGGTATCCAAACACAATTCAATTAAATAAGCTTGTTCATCTGTACATTTTATTGTTGGCATAATAAATCACTCCTCACCTTTACAACTGATTTGGCAATCCGCCGTATAAATCCTTTGATAACTCCGACTGCCAGTATTCCTTTGTATCAACATCCATGATCGTAAGTTTTCCCGACCAACCGACGCCGGTATCAAGATTCCAAACATTACACGCGTGTATCGGCATTAGCGTGTTGTACAGCTCCGTTGTCGTGTGTCCGATAAATATATCCTTATACTTGCCTAATTGGCATTGGCGACCAGCTATCTCCATCTTCCAAGCCATATCAAGAAGGCTTCTATCCCAGACCAACGCTTCCGCACTATGACTCTTAAGTGCTACATCAAAATTGAATCCTCCATGCATAAAGATCTGTTCATCGCGTTCGATCCAAAGCTGGCCATTCTTTAAGAAATCAATATGCTCCTTCGGCATAGGGCCACCGTTATAAGAGGCCATCGTCCGATCACCGCCCTGACTCGTCCATATCTCCGGCATATCGCCTCTAAGCGCCCAATCGAGTGCCCACATGTCATGATTACCAATGACCAGATCACAGTTTTTGACCTTCAAAAACTCATCAATACACTGCTTGACTTCCGGGTACCCATCGCAGACATCACCCATCACGATCAGTCGGTCTTTCTTATAATCGAACTTTGAGCGCTCAAAGCACTGCATCATCGCCTTATAGGCACCATGGATATCACCGAGTGCGAAAGTTCTCACGATTCCGCCCTTCGCCTGATATCGCTAAATTTCTCAAAAGCGTCTTGCCTTACATCATCAATGTATGTGTCCGGTCCATTTTCATCTTTCACATAAAGAGGACCCTTTGCGTCTACTTTGTTAAAATATTGATCAAGATTCTGTTTAACCTTCTTGCCTTCTTTCAGTTTTTTTATAAGCTCCACCACATCATCGGCAAGCTGAGCCCGTCCGGGACTAAATCGCAACATATAATAAACGTAATATAGATCCTTCCGTAATTTTTCCATATTCTGCCTGTCGATAAACGTAAGCATTTTATGGAAAGTAAACATGGCTTCAGTCGGCATCCGGATATCCTTATTCTCCATTTTTACGGTTATCACTGAATTAAGGAGTAACCCAAAATACTTGATCTCATTAATTTTGATAGCCGTACCCATAATTTTATTTACTGCATCTTTCGATATTTTAGGGTCGGTAATGAATTCAACCTCGGCTTTCACGTCTCCGGCGGCGTCTTTTACGATAGGCACAAAAGGGAACGGCCTATCCATAGAAACATGACGTTCGCCATAACCAAGTTTTTGCACCCGGGAAGAAACGGTATCTTTACCTTTAAAATCCTGAGCACCGACACCAAAGTCAATATCCCCTGTTGTGACTGCCATATTGGGAACATTTTTCCAGATATACTTGGCGTAAATATACGGCACCCAACCGCCCACGATAACCAAATACGGCATAAAATCCGATAAGTCGTTTATGACCTTAATGAGAAGATTACTGTTACTTTGAAATTTCTTAGACAATGTTCTTCCCTTCCTCTTTTAATGTTTTGAGTAAATATTCAGCGTGATCCCTGCCCCTTTGCGGGAAATGATACAGGTCTAAATAAAGCTGTAGATTTGAGACCACATTATAGCCTTTTATCTTTTGCGTGTTAAAAAACACGGCTGTTTTATAATACGGTTTTATAATGCAGAAGTTTCCGCCTCTTTTTAATTCTTTCAGATCAAGGGCCTGTCTTAAATCCAGAGAAGCGCTCTTAAAGTTTTTTGCCGGTAAATAACAATACATTGTTGGTGTATTCACATAATGCGTAATCAGGTTCGCGCCTGTATGGAGTGTTAAAGCGTAGCCCTGTTCGGTATTTTTTGAAGCAAAATAACTTTTCAGACGGCTTAAAACATCTTCACTGGCTGAATAGTATAAAAATGACTCATTGCGCTCAAATTTATAAAGTTTAAGCCATTCTTCAATAAGCTCTTCTTTATTCTGCAATATGCTGTGGGCGTTTCTGCCGGAACGAATCCCTTCGACAAACCCTTTTGAATATAATTCGGACAATACCATTGCCGCGCGCGCGCGACCCACTCCGAATTCCTTTTCAAAATCTCTGGCTACCCACTTCCTGTCCGGCTGAGATAACATCGCCCGTATAATGATTATAGCTTTATCACTCAATAATATATTCATTATTATAGCTCCTTAAATAAATGTCCACTATGTCTAAATGTCCACTGTTTAATGGACATTTCCTATTAGTGGACATTTTACCATTATCATTCTCAAAGTCAAGATAAATTACGATATTGGCAGGATTAGTGCTAAAAATGAATTGTCGCAAAAAGTATGCATGTTTTGCGACATGGGTGTTCTATGGTTTATAACGAGTGTGCTATGTTATAGAATAGAGATCCTTCGCCCTTCGGGGCTCAGGATGACAGACGTTTTACTCCTCAGGATAACGGCGCGCGCGGTACCTACTCTACCAGCGCCGAGGCGAGCGACATCATTGACTTACTATAACGCGGCCATCGGCCACCCAAAAGTCTTCATATAAACTTTTGGGTGACACCCCGAAGCACCACGAGGTAAAGACTGCGAAGCAGTGTTTTCCTCGAATCCCACGTGCAAGGGGTTATTTCCCTTATTGTTTACTTTATCCTTATTCATAATCCATAATCTCTTTTTTTCTGAACCAAAAAAGTCTTCATATAAACTTTTTTGGTTCATGTCCGAGCCGCTTGAGGGAAATATTGCGAAGCAAAATTTACCTCAAATTCAGGCGGCCGGACCTAATCACATTATCCAACCTAATTCCTCCCACAAGCAACTCTTTTTGTCTTCGCGTTAATTTCTTTATTTTGTATTCTGTTTTTACCGCACTCTTAAAATACCTATACTCCCTAACCCAAACCACCCGAACCGGCCTCTTACTGCGAGTATACTTCGCCGAGCCCTTAAGCTCACCATTAAAGACCTCTGCACGGCTACTTCTTCGTCATTCTGAGCCCTTCTCATCCGTCATTCTGAGTCCGCCGAAGGCGGGCGAAGAATCTCTTTTTAAGCGGGATTCTTCACTCGGCTTTGCCTCGT
>Ga0114918_10000199_pt1 | contig 49250 bp, 43 predicted proteins | sample LantaG_FD_87015 | JGI IMG/M metagenome (GOLD analysis project Ga0114918, IMG submission 87015) | Deep subsurface microbial communities from Baltic Sea to uncover new lineages of life (NeLLi) - Landsort_02402 metaG | ecosystem: Environmental > Aquatic > Marine > Oceanic > Sediment | place... | reverse complement strand
ATTTTACGAATTGCTACGACAATTCAGAGCTTTCTTATGCCTTAAAAAAACCTCCTTGCCGAAGGCAAGGCAGTCTCTTAACAGCGAAGTGGATTTGTCCAATTCACGCTGAACCAGTACAGGGTCAGGAACCTTTTCTCGTCCGACAACAAAATAAAATCCGACTTATCTGTTAACTTCTTCCTTCGCCTGCTCAACATCAGCTTTTTTGCTCAAGAGCACTCCTGCCGAAAAAAATCAATCAAATACGCAAGTTGCTCCTATTATAGAAGGGCGCACTTTTTCTAAGCACCGAAAAACGAGATTCGAGTATCGAGCCTATGATAACGACCGTAACAACCAATTACCCCAAGGCCCCAGCCAATATCCCCCATAAAACACCGCCGTCCCTCGGACGGCCTCAATCCAATAATCAATCATCAATAATCCCTAATCAATCGAATTCCCAAACCGCCTATGTTACCCAGCTTGCTACAAACTACGATTTTTTTATGCAAAACAAACCCAATTTGCAGGATGCTCAAATGAACGTAAGCACTGTTCTAACAACGGATTATCAAAATATTCGGCCTTGCAGAAGCCTGCAAAACAAACCCAATCTGGGATCCCAGCGCGCCAGGAATCTGGGATCGGAGTTTATCCCGACCCCTCGCCGGCACGCCGGGAATGGAGTACCCACCGCCCCCGAGCCGCCCAGCCAAGTATTAATATGCAAAACAAACCCAATTTCCAAAAAAGTCAAATCCGTCTAACCATCGCTGCATCAAAGACTTACGCCAAAATGGACACCTGGTCACGAGGGAAAAACAAACCCAAAACGAACCCAATTTCGAACCCATGGCTTCTATGGCAAAACCATCATACAAATGGGCTTTTAATTCCGGTGAGAGTATGCTAAATTACATAATTATGCTTGTTTTTTAAGGAGTTGCCCAAATGGCAGTCAGGAATCTTGCTAAAATGGTGCTGTGTGGACTATGTATTTCAATCCTTTGGCTTTGCGGCTGTCAGCAGACGACAGCCCGAACGGTGCAGCAGCCGCCAACCGATACCGCCAACAGTTTCTACGTGTCGAATCGCGCCCCGCTGGCACCAAGCCCCTTCGCCAAGCTGCCCATAGGCTCAATTAAACCGAAGGGTTGGCTCCATCACATGCTCGAACTCGAACGAGACGGCATGACAGGCCACCTCACTGAAATCAGCAAATGGTGCAACCCCAAGGCAAACGCCTGGCTAAGTCCCGAAGGCCAGGGCCACAGCGGATGGGAAGAATTGCCCTACTGGCTCAAAGGTTATGGCGACCTTGGATATGTCCTCGCCGACGACACCGTTATAAAGCAATCACGAAAATGGATAGAAGCTATGCTCGCAAGCCAGGCCCCGGACGGCTGGTTCGGACCACGCTCCAACAGAACAAAAATGGACGGCAAGCCGGATATTTGGCCCAATATGATAGCCCTGAATTGCCTTCAGTCATATTATGACTACAGCGGCGACCAGCGGGTGCTAAGACTTATGACGGGATATTTTCACTGGCAGCTTTCGGTGCCCGATGAAGATTTCTTGCCCGGTTCATGGCAGCAAAAACGGGCAGGTGACAATCTCCAGAGTGTCTATTGGCTTTACAACCGCACCGGAGAAAAATCGTTGCTGCAACTGGCCCAAAAAGTTCACCGCCACACCTCAAACTGGACCGACAAACTGGCCAGCGGACATGGCGTCAACATTGCACAATGTTTCAGAGAGCCTGCCATCTACTACATGCAGGCAAAGGATCCAAAATTCCTCCGGGCAGCGCAGCGAAATTATGATACCGTCATGGGCACTTACGGCCAGGTCCCCGGAGGCATGTTCGGCGCCGATGAAAACTGTCGACAGGGTTACAACGGCCCAAGACAGGCCGCCGAAACCTGCTCAATCGTCGAATTCATGCACAGCTTCGAGATGCTCACAAAAATCACCGGCGACACCCGCTGGGCTGACAGATGCGAAAACGTGGCTTTCAATTCGTTCCCCGCCGCGCAAACTCCGGATTTGAAAGCCCTTCATTACCTGACCGCCCCGAATATGATTCAACTCGACCGCAAAAACAAAAAACCCGGCCTCCAGAACAGGGGAATTATGCTCGCATACACACCTTGGCTGTACCGATGCTGCCAGCACAACGTCTCTCATGGATGGCCTTACTACGCCGAGGAACTCTGGCTCGCAACTGCCGACAACGGCCTTTGTGCAGCTCTCTACTGCGCATCGCAGGTGACCGCTAAGGTCGCAAACGCATCCGAAGTGACAATAACTGAAGACACGGACTATCCGTTCGATGAAACTGTCAAGCTTACTCTTTCAACGCCGAAGCCCGTGCGCTTCCCCCTCTATCTCAGAATCCCCCACTGGTCCGAAGAAACCGCAATCTCCGTCAACGGCAAGCCTCTCAAAAACCATTTCAAGCCGCAATCCTACGCCGTGATAGAACAAACATGGTCCAATGGCGACACCGTAACAATCCGGTTCTCAGCCAAAATAGCCGTCCACATCTGGAAAGAAAATAAAAACTCTGTATCCGTAAGTCGAGGCCCGCTGACCTACTCGCTGAAGATTGGTGAGAAATGGGTCAGATATGAAGGCAAAAGTGAAAAACCCGACAAGTGGACCGAAAGCACCGACAACGAATGGCCCGCCTACGAAGTCTACCCCACGACGCCCTGGAATTACGCACTTGTTCTAAACGATATTAGCCCGCAAACGAGCTTTGAGGTTGTAAAGAAGACAGGCCCGATTGCCCCCCAGCCGTTCACGCCTCAGACAGCACCCATAGAGCTTCGCGCAAAGGCGAAAATAATTCCAACCTGGACCATCGATGACCTTGGCCTGGTCGGAAAACTGCCGCAAAGCCCGGTCCAATCTAATGAGCCGATTGAAACTGTGACCCTCATTCCGATGGGCTGTGCGCGCCTGCGCGTCTCGGCATTCCCGGTAGCAAATAAATAGGAGCTTCAAACTGCCTTGCCAAAAACGCAACTGCAGAATCAAATCTTTCTGCTGTCGTAGGCCCAATGAAGCAAGGCCTGTCTTTGCTTCGGCCGGCAATGAACATTCCCCTTCCGCCCTCCCTGCTCACACCCCTAACAGCATATAAAGTCCGACATGTCGGAAAAGTCCGAAATGAACATTCAATCCGTCCCCATGCCGCCTTTTCACCTCTCTCAACCCCCATTTCCACCAGCAAACGCAGCAAATCAGCGGCGAGGCTTGTCCGCGTCCGCAGAAGCTCCTTCTTCGGTCTTTGCGTGTTCTGGAAGATGCTTTTCCCATTTCTCCTTGACGTAATCAACAAACCCATCGACACTAGGAGCTCGACACACAGAAGCCAACTCCATTCCAACTCGCGTGAGTAAGACCTTTCCTATAGATAGCTTATTGTCCGTTTCACTTGCCATCGTTAGGGTCAATGGTCGGCCGCAATAGTATACCCTGAAAGTCTTTGACAGACCTGTTCGGCTAAATCCTGAAATATTGTTAAACTGGATAAGCCCGATGCTATCCAGATGACTCAACGTCATGAAGTTGAGTCCCTTAGCATTGTAGATAGGAGCTTCAGCGTCAAATATCAAAGGCACAAACTCGCCGACCATCCAGCCAAATCTGCACAAAGCCACAAATAGCTCTGCGTCTCTTTTGTCGAGATCGCCTAGAAAGTTCACTGTTCGCTTCGAATAGGTCCCTGGCGAGTTTGCCTCGCCTGCTAAGACCTGCGCCCAAAGCTCTTGCATATCGTTGTCAGAGACGATCCGTGACTTGTCAAAGAAGTTCGTGACCCAGTCGTCCTCCATCCTACTTGGATCTGATTCGTTCTTTAGTTGAGGTAAGGCCTTCTTTGTTATCTGTTCCATATTTTCTTGTTGCCTCGCCTCCTCTTCGACAAAGCGATGCATTGCCCGGCGATGCATCGCTGTAATCTCAATTCCGGTCTTCGCCTTCATTAGGCTTGCTTCAGCTTTGGCCTTTGCGACCCGCTTTATCTGCCATGGTTCAAAGATGCCACCAACAGCAGAAGAAACTTTCTTAATCAAAGTGTCGGCTGGCTTGGAAAGCTTTCCAAGATTTACGAGCGACATTGAGTTATCATCCGACATTTCACTTCCTCACCTAACAATGATTATATGGTTTCTTTATAAGACCCCTGGTCCGCGAAACTGCGGCTTAAGATGCCGTCTCTTCTTGTCTATCTGCTAAACTGCCTTCATATTAACGACCTACACACCTTTTTTGCTCATTTACAACGCCTCAATGTAACCTGCAACGCCTTGAGTAACCTTACAATCCCATATTATAAACCCACAATGCCACAATGTAAAGCCGCAATACCTCAATGTAAGCGTTCCATGCCCTGACATTTCTTCACGTCATTGTTATCGATAGCAAATACAAGTTCTTTAAGACGTGATCCTGCTGCCCCATTTTCTTTGGAAACAAAAGCCGAAAACGGCATGTCGTACTGCTGCACGTCACATTTGATGCCGAGCGATATCGGTATGCAATCGCTGTAGTCCAAGTCCACCGGAAAAACTATTGAATAAACCTTATTTTGAATCTCCGCCCCCATAACCCGCATAGAACACGTCAAAAAACCCAACACAACGAGCAATACAAGAAAGCTTTTGAGAGCGCATCGCCCCACAATTGTGACCTCTCTGTGTTCACATAACATAATCTGCTCCTTACATTCACTCCATCATAACCATATACGCAAAAAGCGAAACGAAAATCAATCCCCTTTTTCAACCCAATCTTGCAGCGTAGCGGAAATCCGCCGCTGGCGTACCACCAGCGGAAAAGCCAATTTCCAACCCAGCACTTCTCCGGAAAAGCATTCAAGCTTTTTCGCATCCGAGCAGCTATGGAAAAACAAGCCGTTGCCAGCGAAGAAAACCTACCTATTAAACAGAACATGCACCCTTTGGCATTTTGCCGGTAATTGCGGTGGAAAGTGTGGACATAGCTGAAAACTCGGTATATAATCATCCCCTTGACTGTGTAAAACTGCGGCTTTTGGGGCGTTTGTGCATAAAACTCGCAGTATCTCACGTCCTATTGTAAGTCCGTGAGCATTGAAATTTGAGGTGTTGTGATGTTTTTTTGAAAGGGAAATGTTATGAAAAGGAAGATGGGTTTGATTATGGTAATGCTGGCTGTTATGTCAGTCGTGATAGCTTCTTCGCCTGACGTTCAGGCAGCGTCAGCCGGGCTGCCGGGGCTAATAGGTGGCCAGTATGGATCGGAAGATTTCACCAACCTTGAGCACATGGCCAGCCTTGACAGTCTTGAGCGTTCATTCAGCGAAGACGACGACTTTGGGCATCAATGGTCGGGTATATGGCAGGGTTCCATTGTAGCCCCAGCCAGTGGAAAAATAACGTTCACCGCGGAGACAAACCAGAGCATCCGAATCCTGATTTCCGGCAAGCAGGTTGTTGCGGCAAGCGCGGCCGTAGCGAGCGGCACCGTGTCCATGGTTAAGGGCAAGGCATACCCGATCGAAGTACGTTATGTCCATGAGGGAGGCGACTCCTATGACAGCCATCTGAAAGTGCAATGGAGTTGGGCCGGACAGGCTGCGGTTTCGATTGACGCAGCGAATCTGAGCCATACACAGGCTCAGGAGCAGCAATGGAGTCAGAAGGCGCAAGCGGCAGAAGAGGCTGACGATGACGATGACAATAATAATGCCGACAACGATGAAGGTGACGCCGGTCCCGTGGTGGCTTTTAAGTATGTGCCAATGGGACTTGATATCACAATCGGTGGTAAGCCTTTCGCTTCCTACTTTACGGGAACCAGCGTGACTCCGAGACCCTTCTTTGCCAATGTCAAGACGCCGTCCGGAATGCAGGTTACGCGGCATTGTCTTCCGATTGAAGGCCAGGACTCCATGGACCATTTCGACCTCCATCCGGGCATCTGGCTGACCTTTGCCGGCATCAACGGCAATGATTACTGGCGCCTGAAGCAAAGAACCGAGCATGAGATGTTTCTCGGCAAGCCTCAGGGTGGCCCCGGCAAGGGTACGTTTACGGTAAGCAATTTTTATCTTGACTCCAAGAAGCGATCAGGCAACAGAATCGCCCATGAAATATGCAAGTATACGATTGTTGCCCGCAAGAATTACTCTCTGCTCATCTACGACAGTACGATTTCATCCGACGAGCACGACCTTCAGTTCGGCGATGACCAGGAGTATGGCCTGGGTATTCGCGTGCAGACTCCAATTGAAGAACGCCACGGCGGACAGATTCTTAACGCTGAAGGACTCACCAAGGCAGAAGAGGGCCCAAGCGATGACCCAGGGAACTTGTACGGCAAGGCGTCCAACTGGTGTGACTACAGCGGCGTGATGGATGATACGTTAATTGGTATGACGATAATGCCCGATCCCAATAATTTCCGCCGAAGCTGGTATCATGCCCGCGATTATGGTCTTCTCGCCGCCAATCCGTTCGGCCGTAATAAAGTGGCCGGCCTGCCGCGAGAGGATGTTCTCATTAAGAAAGGTCAAAAGCTGCATCTTGGTTTTGGTATTGCGATTTATTCTGGTGTCAAGGGTAGCGTGATTGACCGCAACGCAATGTACAAGGACTATCTCGAGGTAATCTCGAAGCAGAAGTAACTGGGCAAAAAAACAGCCTTTCAATAGCCGAGTTTATGGGCTTGTGCATTATCGCTATTGAAAGGCGATGAGACATGAAACCGATTAGTCGCAGAGATTTTGTCACGGGTTCGATGGCTTCGGCGGTTGCACTGGCGTTTTCCAGGTCCGCCGGCGCAGCGCAAAGGAAGTATCGCGTGGCAGTAATCGGCAGGACCGGCCGCGGCAATTACGGCCACGGTCTGGATGTTGTGTGGAAGGACATCCCACAGGCTGAGATTGTTGCTGTAGCCGACGAAGATGCAAGAGGCAGAAACGCCGCGGCGAAACGTCTCAAAGTTGATAAAGCGTACGCTGACTATCGAGAGATGCTTGAGAAAGAGCGTCCGGAGATAGTCAGCGTAGCGCCTCGATGGTTGGATTGCCACCGTGACATGGCAGTTGCCTGTGCCGAGTTCGGGGCTAATGTCTTTCTCGAAAAACCGATGTGTCGAACGCTGACCGAAGCCGACGAAATAGTCGCGGCTTTCGAGAAGAAGGATCTCAAACTGGCGATTGCACACCAGCGACGGTACAGCCCCACCACGGCACGAATCAAGGAGGCCCTCGAACAGGGTAAACTCGGGGACCTGCTTGAACTGCGGGGACGCGGCAAAGAGGATAAGCGCGGCGCAGGCTTCGACCTGATGTGTCTCGGAACTCATACGATGGACCTGATGCGGCTTTTCGCAGGCGAGCCACAATGGTGCTTTGCAGAAGTTCGCAGCAATGGTAAGCGTGTAACTAAAGATGACGTGCATCAGGGCAGAGAAGGATACGGTCCGATTGCCGGCGACGAGATAAATGCGATGTATCGCTTCGGTGGGTTTGCGGTCGGCTATTTTTCTTCTCACCGGGCAAGACATGGTGTTTCTGAGCGATGGGGTTTGCGGCTATTCGGCAGCAAGGGGATTATTACTGTTGGCCAGGGCGGCAAAGAACCGAGGACATCATGGTTTATCGATGACCCGACCTGGCAGCCCGGCAGAAGCAAAGCCCAATGGCAGCAGATAACCAGCAATGGCATCGGTAAGCCGGAAACCATCGATGATGTTGAAAGCCACGAACGAGGCAACCGGCTGATAGCGATGGACTTGATACACGCGATAGAAACCGATACACAGCCGAAGGGCAGTATGTATGATGCACGAGCGGCTTTGGAGATGATCCTTGCAGTGTATGAGTCACACCGGGTTAACAGACCTGTGATACTGCCGCTTGCGAATCGTGAGCATCCACTGAGCAGGCTTTGAGCAACTTCGGCAGAGGGAAAAAATCAAACCTCTTCAGGAACAACAAACGGCTTACGATAATAGGGCCTTTTGAGAAATTGGTTGGCCCAGCCTGTGGGGAAATCATCAGCAATGATGTTTTCTTTCTCGGCATCAACGTTGAGCCACGGGCCAAGCGTGAGAGGTGTCTTTGCAAGGTCAACTTCATTGGCCCCAAGATGACGTTCGATTCGGTCGAAAGTTTCCAAAGCCTCTTTGTTGTTCTGTATCGTTTGCCTTATGTTATCCGGCGAAGACTGCGAACCAAGTCTGTAGGAGATGTTGGCAAGATGGCAAAGAGCCGCTGAAAGATGTCCCTCAAGAATGTCGGCTCGCAAGTCACTGACTTTTCGACTTCGCATGGCCTTTATGAAATTCGCCTGATGCGTCGCACCACCATCACCTTTGAATTGTTTGATCTTTTTTCCATTATTATCATAAGCCCAGCCGCCTCCTCGGCCACCCACAAAATAACCGTTCTCACACTGAACAACGTTTCCGCTTCTGGTTCCGCGATATGCGTCCATGGCTCGCAGGCCCCTTTTCATCGGCAGACCGCGGATTTCGAGGATTATCGGCGCGGGCTTGTAATCAAAAATCGCGAGCTGGGTGTTTGGGGTCTGGGCGTCATCGACGTAACCAAATCGGGCGCCAAGACTGATAATGCGTGGCGGCAAGGCGTTTTGTCCGACAATCCAGCGGCAATCGTCGATCTGGTGTACACCGAGATTGGCCATATCGCCGTTGCCCGTTTCCCAGAACCAGTGCCAATCATAATGTACCTGTTTGCGGCGCAAAGGCCCGAACGGAGCCGGACCTGTCCATAGATTGTAATTGATATTTGCCGGTACCTTTTGCGGACCCGGCACCCTTCCAATGCTCGGGCGTCGTTTGTACCACAGGCCGTGAACCCAAAGTATCTTTCCGAGATTACCCTGCTTGATATAATCCACCGCCTCGCGAAGCCCGATGTCCGAACGGTTCTGGGTTCCGTTCTGAACGATTCGTTTATACTTGCGGGCGGCCTCAACCATTCTTTGCCCTTCCCAGATGTCGTGCGAAGCTGGTTTTTCCACGTAAACATCCTTGCCCGCCTGACATGCCCAGATAGTGATTAGTGCGTGCCAATGATTTGGGGCGGCGGCGACGACGGCGTCAATACTCTTATCCTGCAATAATTTGCGGACATCGGTATATGCGGCGACTTTCTCGCTGGTGTCGAACTTTTTGAGTTGGCCTGCAAGCACTTCGCTATCGACATCACAAAGGGCTACGATCCTAACGCCCTCGATTTTCCTGAACATGCCGATATGCTGTCCGCCCTTGTTGCGGCAACCGACGATAGCTACGCGTATGTTGTCATTGGCACCTCTGGCCCGAGAAAACGGCAATGCCAGTGCAGCACCTGCTGCAATAGTACCTTTGATGAAATCCCGACGATTAACAACTTCCATCCACATACTCCTTGACGAATTTAACGGATAACATATTCTAAACACCCTTTAGACGCTTGCAGGCGTGTTTTTTATGCATAATTGTTCTGCGTAGCAGCCATTATAACACATGAATCGGGGCTTCGGGATGTGTTTTTCATTGAGAAATTTGATTGCCGGCGTGCCTATATCTTCGATGGGGATTGGCGAGGGGTCTGGACCTTCGATGAGGGGCGTCTTGAGGGTGGGTTTTTGGGGTGAAATTGTGTTCGATTGGGTCTGATTGGGTTTGTTTTGGCGGCACCGGAAGGGGTGGGTTCTGCTGGTAATTACTTTGTTCGTAAGATGTTAGGTTTAATCCGGCGTTTTGGGAATTGGGTTTGTTTTGCATAAAAGGGGGACTTGATTGATTATGGATTATTGATGATTGATTATTATGTGGATGCCGTCCGAGAGACGGCGTTGTTTTATGGGGGATTTCGGCTGTGGCCTTGGAAGGGTCGAGTTTTCGGATTAGGGTTAGTCTTTGAAGCTCGGCAATAGTTTTGTAGAGGCTGTTCTCTATTCGGCGTTCATACATCATGAGGCGGTCGAGGACCCTTGCATTGGAAAAGTCCTTTATGATGGTGCGGCCGAGCGCGGAGGCTTCGTCTGCGTCAGGCTCGAATTTGCCTGCAACCTGGCGAACCATGGATTTTGTGAGTTTATCCAACGCGCTGAGGGGTTTGGGTGTGCAGAGGGCGTCGATGGTCTCGTTCTGGATGCGGACGGTGCGTTTGAGCCGCCATGAGAGGCTGACGATGCGATCTGCGAGCATTGATTCCATTGGGCTTAGGGGGTCGAGTTCTTCGAGCATTTCGTAGCGGTATAGCTCAAAATCAGCGAGGTTTTCGCCGGGGATTACGGTTTTTTGGGCTGTTAGGCCGTGTTTTATGGCGTTTTGTGAGACGGTGGCTTTTCCCTCGGGGGTTTTGGGGCCTGTGGATTCCTGGGCGTTTTGGCGGTTTGCGAGGATTTGGGCTTGGGTAGCCATGATTGGTTTCTCCTGATTTAGTGGTTACTGTTGCAATTTTAGTCTCGACACTCGTTTCTGGGCGGTTAGAAAAAGGGCGCCCTTCTATAATAGGTGGGACCCGCCCGTTTTTGTCGATTTTTTTGAGCGGGTCCTTGGCTCAATTACTGCGTTACGCAGCCAGAGCCCCGTGCTCGACGTACCATATGTACGCCTCCACTTGGGGCGAGACCGCAGGCCTTGTACTTGAACCAAATCCCTCGCTCAAAATGGTTGGTGCAATTTATTGTGGTTTCTGGTGATTTTTTGAAATCCGCTCCCAGCGTTTTTGATTGATTTTTTGAACCGCTAATGGACGCGAATGTAAGAATTAGAAATCAAAGCTACAGAGTAAAAAGGGAAAAGTATTGTGTAACCACGGATTAGAGGGATTGCCACGGATTCGGGGCTTTTGGGGGTTACTGGGAGGTTGTGAGTGGTGATAATGTCGGTATGGAAAAGGCGTTAGAACAACTCGCCGCTTGCGTCAAAAAACTGCATGAGGTGACAGAAAGGATTTGTAAGGAAAAGATAGAGACGTTTTTTGAGTAGGGAAATGGGATAGTCCCCTCGCAGTCCCCTGTTGGTTGGTTTTTGAGTAGGGAAATAGAGCGGAAGCACCAGATAATTCATCAAACTTAGGGGTTTTTCAAGAAGCGACCGGTTTTGCATTGGCATCTGTTGTAACACCTTGTCAACACAGAAGTTATGGTTTTTCAAAGCTCGTGACCATTGCTCTGGTACCCCTGAAAGCCGTAAAAAGGTGAGTTCATGGAGCTTGATCAAGCTAAACGTTTTGGTTTGTGTTAGCGTTTTTTGGCTGTCTGGGGGCTTTTTGAGCAATGACCATGTTGTGAAATCTTCAGGAAATCTTTCATTTCTCCAGCTTCTCCGATTGAAGAACAAAATGGTGATTGCTATAAGTGCTTAAATGGCTTGATGTTACAAGCCCATAGTTAAACGAATCCAGAATGGCTGAAAAAACCCCTAAGTTTGAGCTTGTTAAAATTCTGACCCACCACTATTTAATTTTTTCGGTTGCACCGAAAACTTGGCGAAGAAGGGGTTGATGTGTGCAATGACCCAGGTTGAAGGAAAAAGACCGCTGGCGCGATGGATTTCTAATAGTGGCTCGGCGAGGGGGTTTGGGAGGGTAAAAGCCTTTACAATGCTGGGGCTGATCGAGATGTTGGTTTTCGGTATGGTTATCGAGGATAGACTTGAGAGAATCCCGAAAACTTAGCATAAATCATTTCACAATCAACTCTTACGTGATATCATAAAAGTATAATTTGCGGTGGGTATGTATTTTTGTACTGCACGCGTGCAGTCAGATAAAGTAATTGTTGATTGACAGTGGCTATTCCGCGAAAATCAAAACTCCGCTCTGAACATCACTGAAGAAGCTACTTCCCTACAAGCCAGTTCTCACAAAGCACATTCAGATCGCGCCAGTCAATATATTCGTCCAAAGGCAAACCAAGATCGCACTGCCGGTTCCAATTCAAATCACCCGGCTCACTCGCCCACGCAAGCGCCAATATGGCAAAGTCAGTGAAGTCTATATCAAGACTGCAATCCAGATCACCAAACAGGCCATACTCATACGCCCCCATATCGACCGTACTGTTACCATCGCAATCTCCGTCACGCATCCGGTAATGCCCTTCAAGGTCCCACGGTATCGTCTCTACCGTATTGCCATCCCCATCAATATCTGCGACATCAGAAGGCACTAAATTATTATCACCAGCATCGATACAAAGCGAGTCTGATGAAAGCCTTAGATTATCATCTTCTGTTCCCGGCGTATTATCAACACCGTCGGCATCGACAAACAAGGGATCCACATCGACATTACCGCTGCCCCAATTAATAGTGTTACCTGAACCGTCATCATATATACCAGCCTGGCCACCCTGAACATTACAGTAGTTCACGTCAATTGAGGAACCGTAAGCTAAAGATATCTCGTCACCATCTGACAATGCCGTATTGCCCCAGAGAATGCAGTTGATCAAGTTCGGCTCGCTGCTGTAGTTACTTATCGCTCCCCCATCCGCTGCCGATAGATTATTAGTATAAGTGCAGTTGGTTACCGTTGCGTTGCTAAAACGGCAGTACATTGCACCACCCCCACGGGAAGACCAACCGGTAGTAAAGTTGCCTGTAAATGTGCAGTCACTCACAGTAGTCCAGTCATTCCGGCAGAAAATAGCTCCGCCGTAGTCAGCAGAATTTGCATTGAATCTGCAATTGCTAACTGTAACGATGCTATCGTCAACACCGATTGCCCCGCCCGTCCAATATGCCCGGTTGTACTCGAATGTGCAATTCGATACGATTGCTGTTGTGGCATACACGATTCTGATTCCGCCGCCACCTTGTGAGTTTGCGTAATTGTTACGAAAAATACAGTTGGTAACAGTAATATCCCCATAGCGATCATACACCCCACCTCCATACATCGCCGTGTTATCGATGAAGGCGCAATTGTCTATCTTTACATCCTGTGAAGCATACAGCCCACCGCCGAATCCATATCCGCTATTATCTCTGAACGTACAGTTGGATATTTCCATGCCAGTTACACAGTACATACCCCCGCCATTTCCATTAGGCGACTCGAACTCGCCGTTGGCATTCCCGGCAGTGATGGTAAATCCATCCAGTATTGCGTCAAGTGCACCGATAACAACGTGATAGCAGTTGTCGCCAGGGTCATTTGGGCTCCCTATGTCACCGCTCAGAACCGTCAGATTCTCTTCAATATCGCGTTGGTTCGGATCAGCTTCTCCAAAACCGGCATAGCCTCCATATACGTCGACATCTGCCACCAATCTAAAACTATCAGAACGCTCCTCCTCTGGCAGGTACACGCCCTCGGCCACCCGGATCTCATCACCTGGTCTCGACGCAGCCAGAGCCGAGTTCAAATCCGTGAATGCATTTTCCCAGGAAGACCCATTATTCGCCCCGCCCAGTGCGTCTTTGTCAACGTAGTGTACTCCATTGCTCTTCTCATCAATCAAGCGAAGGGAAGGGTCGCCATAAATATTGAACACTAAGTAGTTCATCCATTCACTACCGCCCATGGGATACACCGTCTGTCTCAAGTCGTGTAATGCCTCTCCGCAGGTCCATCCGAGGACCAGTCTTGCCGAATATTCGTAAGCCATTCCCGCGTTCGTTGCTGTGCCTGCAAATTCCACCTCAAATTCCGGGTAGGAGTCACGTGTCGCTCCGATGGTACATATTGCTCCATTCTTTAAGAGCTGGTAAGAAAGGGTGTTGCTGGCTGGCCATGCATTCCTGCAAGGTGCCTGAAACACGAAACTCGGGTGGGTATCATTCAAGTAGGGTACATGACCAACATCCATTATGTCTTGCGCAAGTTGTGTATTACCATGCGACCACCATACTACAAGCCCAAAATTGCCGTCACTGTTGTCAGCTTGACCGTTCCAGACGGCTGTCACATTATCATAGGTTGTCGGAACAGTCTCCGGAGGTGGAACCAAACCATAGTCCTCCTTATATATACGATGAGACGACCAGCCGGCAGGTTCCAAAATCTCCGATTTGATCGCCTCGCCAAGATAGTAACGCGTATTCGGATCGTCACCCATTGGCAAAAGCGCCTTCTTTCGCCACTGAGTTGATCCACTGATCGTTTCGTTTTCGTATTCAATTGATTTCTGAAGTATCGCGTCCAAATCGCTGATTGAACCGTAATAGGGTATCCGGCCAACTATGACCTCCCAATACCTGTCCACTATACCAATCCCAAAATCGTCCACAAATTCGGCGTATAGACCATCTCCATCCCTGTCCCAATCGCATGTCAAGTCGACATAGTAGTAGTCCGAGACCGCGTAGTAGACCCCTGCCCTTAACGGCCAAAGTATCTTCATCGGTATGTCACCAGTGCACGGATCTGGATTTCCTATCAAGAGTACGTATTCTATGTTGTCGCTGAGATAATTACTTTGGAGCCACGAGCGAATGTTCTCCACGGCAACATCACCTACTCCCCCTCCGAAGTCTGCTTCCGTGATGACCTGAACATCGAAGCCCAGTGACTGCTTATGGGTAACAAAATCGCCTAACTTTGTCGAGTTAGCTTCGATAGCTGATGTTGTAATGATTACATAACCTGTGTTTGGTTCGTTTCCGTCGCTTTGGGCGCTGACACTACTCATTGTGCCGCTAACCGCCTCGTAGGCGCTGTCCCACTGGGTGTAGTTTACTGCAAGTCCTCGCACTCTCGCTTCGCCGACTTTGTCCCTCTGGCCGGTAGATTTGGATACACCTTCAGCCGAAAGCTCACGATCAAACGTCACGGCAACGTTCGTCTGCGATAGTTTCAACAGTTCACCGCTGACCGGGTTGTATCGCACCAGCGGGACAGCTACTTGGGCTAGTTGATACGTGCGAAGTTTACCCGCAGACAACACACGCGCTCTCGCTTCCGGCCAAAAGGCATTGACATCGTAAATGCCTTCATCACGTCCATCGACAATTGTTTTGCCCTCAGGCCACATTGCTATCTGTTGACCCTCCCTGAAAGTAACGAAGGGCAATGCAGGCGACACTTTCCAGGTACCGGCAACGGCTTCATATTGGATATCTGACATAGTGGCCGCGACACTTGCGGAATCCGCATCTGGAGGCAGAAGCACGGTCATCACTTTCCAGGGTATTCTTGGTTCCCCAGCCAGATTCAACCATTGCACGTCATCACAAGCGAAAACCGCCTCTCCCGCCTTACCACGGGCTATCTCTAATTCCATTGAGTCTAAGCTAAGCAAGATATGAGTATCGGGATTGACTGTACTCGTTATCGATGGCCGTACATTAATTCTCCCTTCGGCGCATGGGATAAGAAATAGTAAGCTTGCAAAAATTAGAACTGCATTTTTCATTCTATTTACCCTACTCAGTATATATTTTACTCAAAAGGCACTAGCAATACAAGCAAAAAGAGAGTTAATCCCTGATAGGTATATCCATACTTTCGAATAGCATCTTTAGCAACCTGAAATCCTATCCCTTGAATCTCCTGCTGGCCGAAATTGGGTTCGTTTGGGTTTGTTTTTCCCGTGTGACCAAGTGTCTATTTTAGCGCAAGTCTTTGCGGTGCTGATTGTTAGGGCTATTTGACTTTTTTGGGAATTGGGTTTGTTTTGCATAAAAGGGGGACTTAATTGATTACTGATTATTGGTAATTGATTATTATGCGGAGGCCGTCCGAGAGACGGCGGTGTTTTATGGGGGATTTCGGCTGTGGCCTGGGGGGGGTCGAGCTTTCGGATTAGGGTTAGTCTTTGAAGCTCGGCAATAGTTTTGTAGAGGCTGTTCTCAATTCGGCGTTCGTACATCATGAGACGGTCGAGTACCCTTGCATTGGAGAAGTCTTTTACGATGGTGCGGCCCAGGACAGAGGCTTGGTCCGGCTCAGGCTCACCGGAGAAGGAAGGGCCTACCGCCTTGGCAACGAGGGATTTTCTGAGTTTATCCAATGGGCTGGGGGGTTTTGGTGTGCAGAGGGCGTCGATGGTCTCGTTCTGGATGCGAACGGTGCGTTTTAGCCGCCATGAGAGGCTGACAATGCGATCTGCGAGCATGGATTCCATGGGGCCTATGGGGTCGAGTTCTTCGAGCATTTCATAGTGGTATAGCTCAAAATCAGCGAGGTTTTCGCCGGGGATTACGGTTTTTTGGGCTGTTAGGCCATGTTTTATGGCGTTTTGTGAGACGGTTGCTTTTCCCTCGGTGGTTTTGGGGCCTGTTGATTCCTGGGCGTTAGAGCGGTTTGCGAGGATTTGAGCTTGTGTGGCCATGATTGGTTTCTCCTGATTAAGTGGTTACTGTTGCAATTTTAGTCTCGACACTCGTTTCTGGGCGGTTAGAAAAAGAGCGCCCTTCTGTAAAGGGGCCGGGACTTGCGTGTTTTTGTCGAAAATTCGGGGGATTTTGGCGGGGCGAACGGGTTAAGTGCTTGCGGCAGAATGGTTAAGGAATTGCCGGTAATTGCAGAGTCTTCGAAGAGACGAGAGCGGTTTTGTGCGCGCTTTGGTCCGCCAAGGGCGGATTGTGCTGCAGGTTTTGGCGGTGAAAACGCGCGAAAACGTGAGAAAAAATGAGAAAAACGTGCGACTTTTGGGGAATTTTGAAGAAACGCGTACGGCTTTGATTGATTTTGGTCAGGCGGTGCTGGAGGTGAGAAACTAAGGGCGGGGAAAATAAAAAATCAAGGTGCAAAGTGAAGCGGACGGGGAGAATTTTGAAAAGGAATGTGCATTTTTGGGTTGATGGGGCTTCGTGGGTTTGATATAATGCCGGTAGGTTAATTGGGGGGCAACGCGGTTTTTGGAGGTGTTGGAGTAATCATGGCAGAACAACCTAATAATTGTGCGGGAAGGCTATTAAGAATAATAGAACAACTGAAAGGAATGAACCGGAACACGAGTGCTGATGAAGCGTGGAGCACTGTGCTGGGCGTGAAAGAGGGCGATACAAGTACTCTCCTGAAAAGAATAGGAGGTGTGTTACAACTCGGAAACGATATAACTGAATCTATAAAAAGACACGACGTTGGGCATGACCTTTACCTTGGTTATGTTAACCAGCTTTTAGAAGTATTTAAGAAAATGCATCTGGGGTCGCATATTGGAGGTGTTACTGATAATATTAAGCCGGAACATATTGCTGGTTTGCGTTTTTGCGATGATTTATTGAAGCGTAAAGCACCTGAAAAAACAATAGACAGAAACGAGTTAGAGCAGATTTACCGAGACATCATGGCCTTGATTGATGAGGTCGTTCAGAGCAATATTGATGACTATTTGAAGCAGTATCTTCTAAAGAGGCTCGATTCATTGCGTCAGGCAGTGGAGATGTATGACATTTCTGGAGTCACACCAATTGAGCATGCAGTAAATGAAGTTATAGGTTCCGCGTATGTAGATAATCGAATTCGTGGGAAGATCAATTCAACTGGGACAGGAGGGAAATTTCAGAAGATTATTATGGGGCTTTGGGTGCTTTTGCAATTGACTAATAATGCCGCACAACTTCCAGAAAGTATTGATAAGATTCTTCCCGGAAGCAAGAGTATTGCAGCGGAGATAGTCGAGAAGCGGCCTATGGATAACCTTGTGGATACTGGCTGTGCCAGTGAGGAAGAAATTCAGAATAACGAGGAATGATGGGGAGTGCCCAGAGGTGCAGGATTTGTGGTTGATGGATGAGAGAATTTTGGGTATTGTAGCTGAGATAATTTGTGGTTTAGGCGTTCGTGGGCAAGATATTTATTCTTGTCGCTGATCCAGCGGCAGTCTTAAAAAAGAAAGTTAGCTTTAAGTGTATGCTCCATGACTCGTGCATCTTGGTTACTGTTATGCCTATTACAATAAGCTGAATAGTTCCACGAGCGCCTATCTTAATTATGGGGAGAAGAATTGGAAATAGAACTTGGGAAAGGGAGTGAGACACTTGTTGAGGAATTCACGTCGTTATCTTCTCCTCAAGGCGTAGCCAGACTACTGGAGATTCCGTATGGAGTGTTGAACTACCATTTATATATTGTTCCTGTCTCCAAACAGTACACGATCTTTTCTGTTCCTAAGAAAGCGGGCGGGGTGCGTGAAATATGTGCGCCAGTTACAACGATAAAGATAATTCAGAAAAAGCTGAATAGGGTTTTACAGAATGTCTATGAGCATATGTGTAGAAGAAAGCATTCGGTTCATGGTTTTGTGTATGGAAAGAATGTGCGAACTAATGCGCAAGTTCATACAAGCAAGGAATATGTGTTCAATATTGATCTGCTTGACTTCTTCCCATCTATTAATTTTGGAAGAGTGTATGGTATGTTTATGGGTAAGCCTTATAGGCTCCCTCAGAGCGTTGCCAGAGTTTTGGCAAGGATCTGCTGTTATAAGGATTCGAATAAAGATTATCTGCCTCAGGGATCGCCAACTTCGCCTATAGTTTCAAATATGATCTGCGCTAAACTGGACAATGAATTGTATAGATATGCAAGGAGACTAGAATGCAAGTATACGAGATATGCAGACGATATAAGTTTTTCCACAGATAGACCGAATTTCCCAGTAGAGTTGGCTGTCATTACAACTGATCCCTCTGGAGGGAGATCAAGTGTTACTGTTGGTACAGGACTTAATAGCATTATTGAGCAAAACGGATTCTTAATAAATACACGTAAGGTGTGGATCCAACATCGAAGGTATAGGCAGAAGGTAACAGGACTAATAGTTAATGAATTTCCTAATGTAAGTCGTAAGTATACAAGTCAAATCCGGGCGATGTTGCATGCTTGGGATAAGTATGGTTTGAAGAGTGCTGAAAAGGAATTTCTTGAAAAATATGATGGTAAAAAGCGTTGGTCGTATGAAGAGGAAACTTTGTTTAAGCAGGTTGTTAAGGGCAAAATCAATTTTTTAAAGATGGTTAGAGGGATCGAAAGCCCAGTATATTTAAAACTGGCTGGGCAGTTGGCTGGGCTTGATCCAGATTTTTCTGTTGTATTTCATAAGAGAACTAGAAAATATAGTATTTCAGAGGCAGTGTGGATTCTTGAGTATTGTTACAACGATTCTGATGGTAAGTTACATTGCAAACAGAGTACCGCTTTTAACCTCAAAGGTCTTGGCTTAGTAACTTGTGCACATGCTGTGGATGATAAGGCGTATGTTTTCAAACCAAGTAATCCGAGCGCAAAATACCCAGTTAAAGTGGTGAGGTCGGATATGGATATTGACCTGTCTGTCCTTAGCATAGAAAAACGTGTAGAATACGAATTAGTGAGGGGTGACCCTCACGAAGTTGAGATTGGGACTAGTATAAAGGTTCTAGGTTTTCCAAATTATACACCAGGCAAAACAATCCAACTCTTTAATGGTAAGGTCACTGGCAAGAAACCTTACAAGACCATCCAGAGAATAAATGTCGATGCCATAATAGCTGCGGGCAATAGTGGCGGACCGGTATTCAACGAAAAGGATGAGGTGATAGGTGTTGCTGTAAGTGGGAGTGAGGCCATAGAAGAAGCACTCAAAAACGAAAATACTGTGATTCCAATTGATGCGCTCGATAGGCTGATTGCGAAAACTGATAGCTGAAGGAGAGAGTGTGGCAGGGGAAGTCCTATAAGAATTGGCCATTCATGCCCGGTGGGTGCTGACTTCAGGAGCTTTGACGCTCGTAAAACGGGTTTTGGAGGGTGAGGGAAGACTTTGGAAAAAAATAATTTTTGCTTTGGAGCAGTCAAATACCTGGAAAAACTACTGGAGTATGCGAAAACGGGCTGCATAGCCCTGCCAGAAAATCTGGTCGCACCCACAGACCCCTTGTTTTACGCCTGCGTCAAAAGTGTAAAACGATGAACAAAATGCTTGTTTTTATCCCCTCCCTCACGGTCGGGGCTTGGAATTTGGACTTTTGACGCTGGCGTCTTGTTTTACTGCTGTTGAAAAATCTTGATAAATGCCGCGTGCCGCCCTATACTAACGTTTTTTGAAATCCGGCAGCAGCCGGGCAAAGTGTTTTTAACTGGTTCCTGCAAGGAGCAAAAGGAGCGATGGCCCCAAAAAAAGGTAGTTATGATTTTAATGCTATAGAAAAAAAATGGCAGGACTTCTGGGCCAAAAACAAGAGCTTCAAGGCGGATGATGGGCCCGAAAACCGGCCGAAGTATTACGTGCTCGACATGTTTCCATACCCCAGCGGTCAGGGCCTGCACGTAGGGCATCCGGAGGGTTACACGGCAACGGATATCGTTGCAAGATACAAACGAATGAAGGGATTCAACGTACTTCACCCCATGGGATACGATGCCTTCGGACTGCCCGCAGAACAATACGCCGTTCAAACGGGAACAAACCCTGAAGAAACAACGCAAAAAAACATCGACAACATTCGCAGGCAAATCAAGTCGCTCGGTTTCAGCTATGACTGGGACCGCGAGGTAAATACAACCGACCCGAATTACTACAGGTGGACACAGTGGATATTCCTCAAGTTCTTCAACAGCTACTTCGACGAAGATGAGCAAAAAGCTAAACCTATTGAACAGCTTCCTATTCCGCCGGGCCTTACCGAATCCGAAAAAAAAGCGTATGTTGACGACCACCGTCTTGCCTATGAAGCGAAAGTGCCGGTCAACTGGTGTCCGGCGCTGGGAACGGTTCTGGCCAACGAAGAAGTCGTCGGCGGACTCAGCGAACGAGGGGGACATCCTGTTGTCAGAAAGCCCATGAGGCAGTGGATGCTGCGAATCACAAAATTCGCCGAACGCCTGCTCGACGACCTTGCCGAAGTCGATTGGCCGTACTCCATTAAAAAACTTCAAATCGACTGGATTGGAAAAAGCATCGGCGCCGAGGTAGACTTCAAAATCGCCGGCTTCAAAGACATCATCCGTGTCTTCACAACGAGACCCGATACGCTATTCGGCGCAACATACATGGTTCTCTCGCCCGAGCACCCGCTCGTGGATAAAATTTCCGCTGATGAAAAAAAGCCGAACATCGGGCGCTATCGTGAACAAGCCGCCGGAAAAAGCGACCTCGACCGAACGGACCTGGCAAAGGAAAAAACCGGTGTCTTCACCGGCGCCTATGCAATAAACCCCGTAAACGATGAAAGAATACCAATCTGGATAAGCGACTACGTGCTAATCAGCTACGGAACCGGAGCAATCATGGCAGTACCGGCCCATGACGAACGAGACTTCGAATTCGCAACAAAATTCAATCTGCCTGTCATACCCGTCGTTGAACCTGACGACCCCGAACAGGCGAAGATGGTTAAAGACGGCACCTGCTGCTTCACCGGTGACGGAAAAGCAATAAACTCTCAGGAGTTTACCGGCCTTAGCACAGGCGAATTCAAAGAGCAGATAACCAACCGGCTTAGCGAAAAGGGACTCGGCAAAAAAGCCATCAACTACAAACTGCGTGACTGGCTCTTCAGCCGCCAGAGATATTGGGGTGAACCATTTCCAATCGTACATGTTGAAAATAGCGGCCCCGTCGCCCTGGGCGAAGAGCAGCTCCCGCTGATGTTGCCCGTCATTGAAAACTACAAACCGGCAGGAACCGGTGAATCGCCCCTGGCAAACGCCGGTGAATGGCTGAATATTACTCTGGCGGACGGTACAAAAGCAAAACGTGAAACAAACACCATGCCCCAGTGGGCCGGTTCCTGCTGGTACTACCTGCGATACATCGACCCACAAAACAACGCAAAACCCTGGGATGCGAAAAAGGAAAAATACTGGATGCCCGTCGACCTTTATATCGGAGGGGCCGAACACGCCGTGCTGCATCTGCTGTACTCGAGATTCTGGCACAAGCTTCTCTACGACCTCGGATACGTCTCGACCAAAGAACCTTTCAAGAAGCTCATCAATCAGGGAATGATACTTGGGCAGGATGGCCAGAAAATGAGCAAGAGCCGAGGCAACGTTGTAAATCCCGATGGGGTCATAAACGACTACGGCGCCGATTCCATGCGACTCTACGAGATGTTCATGGGACCACTCGAAGCCACCAAACCATGGAACATGCAGGGCCTCGAAGGCGTCCACAGATTCCTGCAGAAAACATGGCGAATCATCGTTGATGAAGAAACAAACGCAATTGCTGACGCAGTGAAAGATATCGAACCTGACGACCAGAGTCTGCGGCTGCTGCACAAAACCATCAAGAAGGTCGGCTCCGATATCGAGACTTTCGGTTTTAACACAGCCATAAGTGCGATGATGATTCTCGTCAATCACCTCGCAAAACAAACCGTCAGAGCAAAATCCGCACTCGAAAAACTCATCCTAATCCTCGCACCATTCGCGCCGCACATCGCTGAAGAACTCTGGCAAAGGTTAGGCAACCAGAACTCTCTCGTGTATGAGCCTTGGCCGAAATATGACAAAGAACTTGTAAAGGAAAAGCTGGTCGAACTGGCTGTTCAGGTCAACGGGAAAATCAAGGACAAAATCGTCGTTGACGCCGATGCAGACGAGCAGGAAATCGAGCAAACAGCCCTGGCCAGCCAAAAGGTTAAGGACGCAATTGCCGACAAACAACCCAGGAAGATAATCGTTATAAAATCAAGACTTGTTAATATAGTTGTTTAATAGCGGTTTTGCCTGACCATGTGTACTGAAATAGAAACCAAGCTTAAGGTTGATTCCCACGAAGATATTGAGGCGACCCTGAAGAAACTCGGCGCCAAATTCACCGAGGTGCAATTCCACCGGGATGACTACTTCGACGATGCCCGCGGAAGCTTTGCCGCCGGAGACAAGTGCATCAGGCTGCGCAGGCAAAAAACAGACCATAACCAAAAAACATTCTTAACTTACAAGGGCCCAAAAGAAAAACACCAGGTCAAGAAACGACGTGAAATAGAACTCGAACTCTCCAACGCGGAAAACGCTCATCAAATTTTCATCGCTTTGGGATACAAACTTGTGCTCACCATCGAAAAGAAACGCACGCTGTGGCAATTCAATCACTGCGACATCGCGCTCGACGACCTGCCTCTTTTGGGAAAATATCTCGAAATCGAAGGACCCGACGCAAAAACAATCTCTGACGTCAAGAAAAGTCTCAACCTCAGCCATCTGCCGCATATCAATGAAAGCTACGCATGTCTGATAGAAAAACACTCACACCGCAAAACATGAACGCACTGAACATAAGCCCGGAAACGGGGTACATAGCATATATCGTAAACCCGAAATCCGGTGCAAGCAGTCACAAGCCCACCGGCAGACGATTCAGGCAATACCTTATCGAAAAGGGCTTCAATGTCAGGTTAAACCTCACGAATTCCCTCGAACATGCCTGCGAACTCGCCACTGATGCCGCCGTCGATTATGACTGCAGCCTCGTAGTAGCCGTTGGCGGCGACGGTACCATGAGAGAAGCGGCACACGGACTCGAAGGAAGCAACACACCACTGCTGATTGTACCATGTGGAACAGAAAACCTCCTGGCAAACGAACTCGGACTGGACGAAAGGCTTGGGACAATCATCGACGCCTTCGAAGCAGGATACACAAGGCCGCTCGATTTGGGCACTGCAAACGGAAAATGCTTCACCTCTATCGCCGGATTCGGATTCGACGGCGAGGTGGTAAAAAGGGTCAGCCGACAGAGAAAGGGATACATAAACCACCTTGACTACTTCTGGCCGATATTCAGAACCTTCTGGACATATAAGTTCCAGGCACTAACGGTAGCCGTTGATGATGAAATAATCTTCAATGGGCGTGGAATCGTTTTCATAGGCAACATTTCAAGGTACGCGGTAGGCCTTCAACTGCTCCATCGAGCCGATTTCAGCGACGGACTTCTCGATATTTGCGTCTATAAATGCGCTTCGAAGGCACATCTCATGAAGCATGCTGTATACACGGTTCTAAAACTGCACACTTCAGGATCTGACGTCATTTATCGCCACGGAAAAACTGCCTCGGTCAGCTCCGAAATGCCGGCCATAGCAACACAGATAGATGGCGACCCCGGTCCGCCGCTGCCGGTTCGAATCAGCATTATCCCAAAGGCCTTAAACGTCATCGTACCGGAGCACGCAAAACCGGCGGGTATTAGAAGAAGGATAATATGGGCAATGCGATAACTCCACCAATCTGAGGGAAATATGCCAACGCGTCACCAATATCTCTATTCTGACAACCTGCAGAAAAGCATACATACCCGCAGAAATAATCATCCAACAACTCACCGAAAGATTAAAGAAACCCATCCAGGCCGACTTTATAACACTGGCAGGCTCCGGCGAACCAACTCTCAACTCAGAACTGGGCCAAATCATTCGCGCAATTAAACGCTTAACAGACATACCTGTTGCCCTGCTGACAAACGGAACACTTTTTTACTCACAAGAGCTGCGAGCCGAATGTCGCACCGCGGATGTCGTTCTGCCGTCACTCGATTCCGCAGACGACGAAACCTATACCCCTACCCATTGTCAAGACAAAAAACTGGGGTTTTTAAGGTGGCCTCGTCGCATTTCGAAAAGAATTCACAGGTCAAATCTGGCTTGAAATCTTCCTGCTCCAGGGCATTAATACCGCTCCAACCCAGTTGGCCAGACTCAAAGCCGCCGCCGAAAGAATCAACCCCGAAAAAATCCACCTCAACACCGCCGTAAGACCAATCGTCGAACCAGGTCTGCAAAAACTCGAAAACCAGCAACTAACCGCCATAGCCGAGATGTTCGGCCCAAGAGCCGAGGTTATTGCTGATTATCGCACCCACCGCAACCAAATCAAAAGGCACCCAACCGCCAAAGACGTCCTGGCAATACTGAAACGCAGACCATGTACCGTCAATAACATCTGTGCCGGGCTCAGCATTGACCAGGCACAGGCCAACGACCATATCAACTACCTGAAGCAGCGTAAACTCATACGAACAACCCAAAAGAACGCCGAAACCTTCTTCTACACGGACTGACAACCCCTGTCACCACAGCCACGAGCATTTGCGAATAATTTCCCGTAACCGCACCCAATTTGTCAAGACAGCCGACTTAATGGCCGATAAAACCGTTGGTTGACTCTCGAAACAATTTAATTTATGGCTATTTAAAAAAATCGTCACTTTGCATTCAAGTAACGTGTTAACCGACCGATAAATAGAAAGGGTAATTGTGTTATTGGACACTGTCGCAGTATTCGCCCAGTGGCCTGAGACCGTATTAAGACCCACAAGACTGATGAAGAACCTAACGCGACAACTGGTGTTGAACAAAGGAACTGAGAAGTTCGTTTTCCGCTACGACTGCGGCTGTGAAGATGACCTCCTCGATGCCCTTATAGACCAGGCAAAAGACAACAGAACCGAATTCGACTGGTTCGACGCTGCTGTGCTCAGTTTCAAGCTGACACAGTCGCTCATCAACCAGGCGGACGAACTGCTCCAGCAGAGCACTGAGCTTCAGAATTGAGATGTTACGAAATATAAATGATAATCCAGGCCTTGCAGCCTTAACCATTGACTTATGACCAGATAGGTGGACTAAAACTATGGAAGACCATGTTATTACAGAAGAGTTCTTGAATTACCTAAAGTTCGAAAAAAGATTCTCCGTGCATACTGCAAAGTGCTACGGCGCAGACCTCAGGCAGTTCGTCGAATTCCTCTCATGGCGATCCGAGCAGAGAAGCCCAACCGCCGAAGTTATTTCACCGGACCAGCCGCACGGAGAACCCGCACAGGTCTACCCCGCTGCCGAAACAAATCGATTCCTTTTGGCCACAACCACCGACGATGTCAGGGCATATCTATCCCTGCTCAACGAGAAGCAGTACTCAAAGGCAACCATCGCACGAAAACTCGCCACACTCAGAAGCTTCTACAAGTTCCTCATCAAAAGAGGACACCTCTCAATGAATCCGGTAACCCCCGTCAGAACACCAAAGCAGGAAAAGAAACTTCCCAAAGTCCTCGAATACGAAGAAGTAAAAAGGCTGCTTGAGACTCCACCGCTCAACAACTGGCTCGGCGTAAGAGACAGGGCAATCATGGAAACGCTGTACAGCACCGGAATGAGAGTCAGCGAAGTCGTCGCCTTGAACCTGGACGACGTCGACTTCCTCGGTGAAGTTGTACACGTCCGGGGAAAGGGCAAAAAGGAAAGAATCACGCCCATCAGCTCTACCGCGCTACAGGTCATTCAGCACTATATGGAGTTCCGAAACAAACGTGCGCAGAGCAATGATAACTTCGACACCAGGGTACTGTTCGTAAACAAGCACGGCTCAAGACTCAGTACAAGAAGCGTGCGAAGAAAAATGGACAAGTACCTCCTTATGGCAGGCCTTGACCCAAGCATCAGTCCGCACACACTCCGCCATAGCTTCGCCACACACATGCTGAATAACGGGGCCGACCTGCGAAGCGTGCAGGAATTACTCGGACACCAGTCGCTGTCAACCACACAGATATACACCCATCTTAGCACAGGCAGGCTGAAGGAAGTTTACAACGGTGCTCATCCAAGAGAGAATCAGCCAATCCCGGAGCAGGAAAAGGTAAATAGCCAATGGTAGCCAGGCCGCCTGACAAGTACAATTCATCGGGCAGTTACCATTATGCAAATACAGACACTAAGCAATCCCGCATAATGTGACCGGTCTGCTCTGCCACTCGCCCACAGTTCCAGCTAACGCTTTATGAGCTGCTAAGCTTCAGGGTATTCCTCCACGGTTTTGACCAAGCGACCGAAATTGACCATCGGTTTTACGCCAAAAAAACGAACCAGTTGAGGCATAAGCAACTATAAATAATATAGGCAGGCTTAGGGCCTGTTTTTTGGGTGCAGATTTGGCTTGAGTGTGGTAGAATACAACTGTGAAATGGGGTGATAGCCAAATGTTGTGTTGGAATCGGCATTCACGTCACATGGGGGTGTTGGCTGCTCTGACGGTGTTGATTCTTGCAGATGCTGCGTTTGCCGGTGCCGGTGATTTGAACTTCGACGGCAACTTCGAAGTGGCGCTGGATCTGCCGCGTATTCTGTTCCTTCTCAAGCGAGACGCCAACGAGCCGGCACTCGAGTATCAAGGCAACTTCGAACTTAACTGGGCATTTTTGGATACGGGGGCCTCGGGCATACTGCTTTCCAAGGAGACGATTGACTGGATGGAGATTTCGCTCGAACCGGGGGCGCAGTATGCAGATGTCGGAATCGGCGGAATAGAGCTTTTCGACGTTGCCGAACCATTGTACTTCGGTACGGACTATCTTAATGATGCTGACCCGAATGAGCAGAATCATTATCTTTTGTCCGGTCCGTGGCATTTTCAGGTGAAGCAGACCTACGCAGGCGACTGGCCCGATGAACCTCTCGACCTTCTGGGGATGCCTGTTATGGCGGGCAAGGTGGTTGTTCTTGATTCCGGCGCGACCAATGGTCTGGAGTACTTCGCTGCAGACATCAAGGAAGTTGGAGACCCGAATATTCCCACCGTGGATTTCAATGTCCCCCTGCGCTTTGAGAAATACTACAATCGATATGACACCAACAACGTGCCGCCTCTTCCGGTACTGGCGTATAACCCCGTGATTGATAATGTCACGACCGAGTATAACGGCACCAGTGTCAGCGGAACGTGGCTGCTCGATACATGCGGAACCATTAGTTTGATGTCGACGGCGACGGCCGCTGCCATGGGGCTGGTCGATGGCGACGGTAATCCAGTCGTTACGCCGGATTTTGTCATACCTATCGGCGGCGTCGGCCCTGAAGATATCAACATACCCGGCTACGAAATTGACAACCTTATTATCCCGACGCTAAACGGCTACAACCTGGTCTATAACAATGCTCGAATAGGCGTGCACGATATCGGCATTATCGATGAAGACACGGGTGAGCCTCTAATTCTCACCGGCATTTTCGGAAGCAACTTCCTGTGCGCATCGGCAAAGATGGACGGCGGCTGGCCCGTGGCCCTGGCCGAGACACCTTATAACAAAATTGTGATAGATATGCAGAAAGGACTGCTGGGGTTCGATGTAAACGATGTTTATCCCCTGCCGACAAGTTACATGTCGGTTTGCGGTGACGCGGCGAACCCGTGGCCTGAGGCCGATTTTAATCGGGACTGCTCCGTGGATTTCAAGGACCTGAAGATTCTCAGCGAAGAATGGCTCGAACAGTGCGGCTGGCTGAACTGGAATTGCAGCGGCGTCGATTCCGACCGTGACGGCACTGTGGAACTTCAGGATTTTGCGCGCTTTGCGCAATAACAGCCGAGAGTATTATCTTACCTGCAAATGCATCTGTTTGACAGGACGGCTGCATACACGTATGATTATGCGGTTGTTTTTTTGTCGAGAGCGCCTATGAGTGTTTTGGTTGATTTTGCATATCTGGTAGCTGTGGCGGCGATTAGCCCGTGGGTTGTGTATCGCGCAGCCAGGTACAGGCGGTATCGCACGGGCTGGGGCCAGCGGTTTGGGAATATCGCGCGGAGACATCCTGAGAAGAAATGCGTCTGGATTCACGCGGTGAGTGTCGGCGAAATAAATGCGACCGGAACGATTGTGCAGAAGCTGCAGGAAACGCTGGGCGAACTGGAGATAGTGATAAGTACGACGACCGATACCGGTTACGCACGGGCAAAAGCCGTGTATGGCGATGCCCACACCGTGTTTTATTTTCCGCTGGATTTTTCGTGCGTGATGAGGCGAGTGTTCAGGAAAATTCAGCCGACGGTCTGCCTCCTGATGGAGCTTGAGGTTTGGCCTAACTTTGTTGATGTCGCCCAAAAGGCCGCTGTGCCTGTTGTTATCGTCAACGGGCGAATTACCGAACGAAGCTGCAGGCGTTATAAGAAAATACGACCGCTGGCCAGGCGAATCTTTCAGAAAATCAGCTTAATACTGGCGCAGACCAAGCAGTACGCCGAGCGTTTTGTTGAGATAGGGGCACCGACCGACAGAGTGATTGTCACGGGTTCGCTCAAGTACGATACTGCCCAGATTAGCGACAGCGTTGAAGGGGCCGACCAGTTGGCAAAACAGCTTGGCCTCGGCGGCGAAAGGCTTTGGGTGGCAGGTGCTACCGGCAACGATGAAGAGAAGATTCTTATCGATGTATACAGGCGGCTCAGGCAAAGTGAAGATTTCAAGGACCTTCGCTTTGTTATTGTGCCGCGAAAGCCCGAACGGTTCGATGAGGTTGCGCAGGTAATAGCAGATGCGGGTCTTGAATTTACGCGTTACAGCAATATCAAGGGCACGGATGAACGTGTGTCGGCGAACGTGCCTGTCATACTCGGTGACACGATGGGGGATTTAAGGAAGTTTTATTCCCTCGCCACAATTATTTTCGTCGGCAGGTCGCTTGTTCCCATGGGCGGCTCCGATATGATAGAAGCTGCGGCTTTAGGCAAATGCACGATTTTCGGCCCACATGCGTTTAACTTCACGCAGACTGTCGATGCACTTGTAGCAGGACATGGCGCGGTTCTTGTGCAGGATGAACAGGATCTTTTCGAAGCGATGCAAAAATGTCTCAGCAATGCCGACTTCGCCGAAGAAACCGCCAAAAAAGGCAGAGAAATTATCCGTCAAAATCAGGGCGCCACAGTAAGATCTATCGAACAAATCCGTAAGCTTCATGGAGTGCCAAGCAAGAGAAACCAATGACCAGTTTTGTATCGTCTGTGCAGCCGTATTAAGTCACCTGGTGTAAGATGTGTGCATAATATGCACGCATATTATCAGTCTGGATTCCTAAGCCGTCGAGCGGCTGCGGCGATGTGGTTTGGAGTGGTTCCGCAGCAGCCGCCTATTATATTTATGCCGGCGGCGTGGATTTTTTTTACCGCTTCTGCAAAGTCTTCTGCTGTAACACTATAGACGGCGTCACCATCAATTAGTTCCGGCTTTCCGGCGTTCGGCTCGGCAAAAACGGCTACGTCGGCACCCGATGCTTTTACGAGCGAAACCAGTTTTCCGCTCAGTTCGACATATTCGTCAAGCGAGGCGGTTCCGCAGTTGAAACCTATGGCGTCGATTCCAAGCGGGAGCACTGTTGTAATGAAATCCTCGACGCCGACGCCCATCATGGTTTTGAAAGTCTCCCCTGCCCTGTCGAACGCCATCGATGCGAAAACCGGTAAATCGCCGCAAACGGATTTTGCGGCTTCAATTGCGATGACAATTTCATCGAGAGCTGTCATTGTTTCAATTATAATTCCGTCGACGCCGCCTTCTATCAATGCCTTGGCTTGGGCGGCAAATGCCTGCCTCAGTTCATCAGGTTTGACCATTCCAAGAGGCTCAAGGAAGTCACCGCATGGGCCTATGTCGCCGAGGACGTATTTTTGTTCGCCGGCGGCCCGGCGGGCAATTTGTGTCCCTGCCGTATTTATGCGCGCAACTTCATCAGGCAGCCCGTGACGAGCCAGGGCGTATTTGTTTGCGCCGAAGGTGTTGGTGATAACAGCGTCGCTGCCGGCTTCGAGATATGCGTGATGAACGTCGAGCACGGTTTCGGGCGATTCTATATTCGTGTAGTCGTGGCATTTGCCCGGCTCGATAGCGCGCGCAGACAACTGTGTTCCCATTGCTCCATCCAGAAGCAGCAGACCCTGCTTCATTTTGTCCCTGAGATTTGCTCTTGCCATAATTTACTCCGCTGAGTTTAGTGCAGCAGCTTGACCGGTTCGCCATCGATTATTACGTAAACGTGTTTGAAACCCCTCGGCGGCCGCCTTCGAAAGATCTTCCTGTGCTTCTCGTCGAAATCTTTTTTCCTCACCGACGTCAGGGTTATTTTCACCCAATCCCCTTTTTCATCATCAGACGGTCTACGCAGCATGATTCTGGTAGGTACCGAAAAACCTTCACCCACCTTCTTATACTTGTCCAGTTCAGCAGTGAGGACAACGCCGCCCTCCGAACCGAAATACTCTATCTTCCTGATACTGTAATCACAACTGTAGATATATATCTTCCTGAGTGTCTTTTGCTGCGCATCGTTTTGCGTAAGCACATCATAAGGGCCTTCATTCGAAAGCGACCACGTGTCGTTCGAATCTATCGTTGTAACACCAAGAACCTCAAGCATCACCTTCGGGCTGATAGCAAGACCCTGATACGCCTGCTGGCTGCTCCATTTGCCCCACCAGTACGTGCTGATTTCCTTCGGGCGAAGTGCCAGCCAGAACTCATCGCGATTGGAGCCAACCACAACCGCTTTGGGGACAATCGATACGTCACCGCGAAGATAGAATTCATCAGGCGGATTTGCCCCAATCCAGATTCTGAGATTTTCCCTGTGCGGCTTTGCGTCAACGTGGTATCGCAGTTGGCATGTCCCCAGGGCTTTTAGTCCCGTAACTTTGTCGCGGCGTCCCTGCAGCACAGACAGAGACTCGGACAAACCTGGCTTGCCTGCGCAAACGGCAAGCTTTTTCGCCGATGGGGCGCAGCCGGCAAGAATCGCCATTACTCCAACACTTACAACCAGAAAAAGTCGGTGCATTCGAACACACAATCCTGATTAGTCAATCTTCAAATCCCGAGTCAGCCAAACCGGCTGTTCCAAAACAAACTCACAACTCCACGTGCAATATCTCGCCTATCTGACCGGACAACTGCTCCACCTGCCCCTCATCAAGCTGTGGATTTATCACCTCGGTGAATTCCTTATCACGGCCAACGAATCTCAGTCGCCAGATTTCTTTTTCGCCTTCGGTTTTGGACGAGTCGTATTTCAGCAGCCTTTTACGCATCAGAACCAGCGTCAGAACGAACCGGAAGTCGATTTTTTCCTGCTCGCTTTCTTCGCCGAGCCGTTCGAAAAACGCCATCAGCATATCGTCATCGACGAACAACTGTTTCTTCTGTTGGCGATGGGACAGTTTTGTTTTCCAGTAGCAGTAGACCTGTGGTTTCTCGGCGGTCCAGTATTCCCGGCAGAAATCGCGTCTCTCAAGGCCCTGGTCTGTTTCCACCAGTGCTGCGAAGTATTCCTCATCGAATTCTATTTTTTTCCCCGTCCCGTGGCATTGTCCGAGCGGCTTTTCAATTTCCCAGTCAGCCATTTTGTTCCATACAAGGCAAAATCATTATCATTGTTCGAAATCGACCCATTGAGTTATGTTTTTCGTCGTTTTCACGCCTATGCCTTTGACATTTCGCAAATCATCAACCGTTCGAAAGGGCCGTTTCCCCAGGCTTTCCTGCTTTTGCCGGTATGTGATAATCGCCTGTGCACGTACTATGCCTATACCTGGCAGCCTGGCCAGACTTGCGGCAGGCGCGTAGTTGGGGTTTAGCTTGTCGTTTAGTTTCATGGTTGGTGCATGTCCGGAGCAGCAAAAAAAGGAGACGGCGAAAGCACCGCAGAACAAGACGCTGAGTATGGCCGCCAGCACAAAGGCCAATGACTGCACCGTCTTTCCCCTGCAGTGCGGCTCTGGAAGAGGGGGTTTGGAGGTTATATTGTGCAGCATTTCGCCCATTAGTTATCACACAGGTTCCAATTGGTTAACGGCTGCAGATTTCTTCATGCAGTTTCTTCAAAGTCTGAAAAGACACCTTTGGTTCGAGGCGGCTTGTGAACAGACCGCTGTCTACGATTGTACTATCGGTTATGTCGGCAAGATTCGAGTAGGTCACCGTGTCAACGAACGGTTTGCTCAGAGCAATTCTGAAAAACTGCTCGATCCACTGTGCCTGTTGTACCTGGCTCCATGGTTTGTGCCATACGCCGGCGACCTGGGCATCTCGCGGGCCGTGGCCGTGCGCACTGGGCACTTCCACACCGGTAATATACAAAGGCTTGGCAACTCCACCGAAATAGTCAAGAACCGCCGAAACCTGAAGCATGTCGCGAATATGCATTCCGGGCTGATTCTTGCCGAAGTGCATTTGAAGCCCGAACGCGTCGAAGTTGATGCCGCTTTGGACAACCATATCCATATATACCAACGGCGGGATGCTGTGCGGCAAGGCTGCATAGTATTCACCCCATGGGTTTGTGACTTCGACAATCTTGACCGACCTGCTGCTTGCGGCTTTGACGGCCATAGTCGCCACGCGCGTCATTTCGAGAACCTGCTCAAAACCGAAGCCGAAATAATTAAACATATTGAGCCCACTGACAACACGCCACGCATGAACGCTTCCGGCGTATCGCGAGACAATCTTCAGGATAAAGCGGTATGCAGCATCGCGAACCTGTTCAAAAGTGGCACGACCGTCGAGCAGCCAGTTCGGAATTGCATCCTTGGTGAACAACAGCAGCGGCCCGAGACAGATTGCAAGTCTTTTCTTGGCAAGAGCGCTTATACATTTGTCAATCACCGAGAAATTAAGAACACCTCTTTGAGGTTCCATCCTGGACCATCTTATGGGAACCGTCACAAATCCAAACAACTGCAGAAGGTTCTCTATGTAGGCTGGGTTTGTGATTTGCCTCGGATCGATTTTGCAGCCGAAGCATCGCCTGCCGAATCCGCGGCCCTTTATTTGCGCCTTGAGAAGGCTGTCCGCCTGCCTCATAGCAAGCTTTTCGGCCAAGACGATTGATTTTTTCAGCGACTCATCAGCCAACCTTGATGCCAGCGGCGCATCGGCGATGTTTTGAATCGCCTGGATAAACAGGCTTCTCGCCTCTTTGAAGATAGGCTCCAGCCGTTCGATGCTGCCGAAGAGGGACCACTCCTCGCGTTTGTTTATGATGTTCATGAGCTTGGCTCGTGCAATCTCAACGTTTAGAATATGAGGCTGCGCTCTTTCAGGCAGGCAGGTGGTTGGCAAAAGTATTTTGCCGAAGCCTTCCACGGGCCAGAGCAAAGCCAGCCCTGCCGTTTCGAGATTGGCTTTTCTGCAAGAGATTATACCATTGTTGAATGCTATCTGTGCCTTTTGAACGGCGATACCGTCCGTTCCGAACATATACGCACCGTTCAATGAGAAGTCAGTGGCGAGCTCGGACTTGTTGAATACCTGAAAATCCACTTTGTACCTCTGCGTATCGGCCTGCGGCCTTTGACGCTCCCAAAATCCCCAACCTTCCGTTTCAAAAGCAACGACAGGGATGTCAAAAAACAATTCTTCCTGCTGACGAATATGAGCAGATTATAGCAACCTGACTTCAGGATGCAATTCAAACTTTTGCCGAGGAGTTTCCTAATAACAGCCGCACCGAGCGAACCATCAAATGTCCTTCTTACAGACAGCAATTGTCTCGGCGAGCGTGTAAAAATCGCAGCGTTACCACGGTCGTCTTTTTTTAGTAGATATCAGAGCCTATTGGATATTGGGCGTTTCATTGGTGTCATGCACCGCCGGCGTTTTGGCTTCGTCGGCTTTCGGTGACTCAGCTTTTTCTTCTTTCTTAGGTTCTTCCAGAAGCTCCGACAGCTTCTTTGTCAGGTTTTCCACCTTGTAGTGAGGGATTTCATAAACCCAGCCCTTGTGTTTGTCCGTAAAGTCCAGGGCTGCGTCGCGGGCGAGCAGTTTGGTCTCTTTCGTTTTGAGTTTTTCCTTTTCCTGGATAATATTGGTCATGTCAGCGGTGTATTCGGCGCTGCAGCGGACATAGGTTTTATCTTTAACCGTGGCAATATTGAACGTGTATACCGTGGAGTTTTTCAGTTCACACACAAACACGTTGTCGAATTTGAGTTCGTCTTTTCCGAAAGAGCTTTCCTTCTTTACATCGGAGAATGACAGGTTTGACAATGCTCCCAGGACGTTCTTCGCATCGGTGGTCCTGAGCTTTTTGCCTTCGGGCATCTCATCAATGACAACCGTGTCATTCGCATCGGTACGGATTGTAAAGCTGCCTTCGGGGCCGGTTAAGGTTACTCGGACAACATCGCCGGTTTCTATATTCGTGATTTCCTTGTCAATGTAGTCCATTGCCGATGTTTTTACGGTGGGCGTTTTGGTTACGGAATAAACATCGCTGCTGGAAACCAGCCTGGCATACGTCACCCTGGTCTGAGAATCGGTCTTGCCTATGATAATACCGGTAATAAGCTTTCCGTCTTTGTCGAGGAACTTGACGATACTCTTTGCCTTTTGCGGTGTAACTTCGAGCTGCTCATGGTTCTTTGGGTCACCTGTAATCAATTCAAGGGTCTGTACATCAAAACAGGCCATTATAAGCTTGTTGACTCTGCTTGTTTCGGCAGGATAGTCTTCTTTATTGCCAACGACGAAGACCTTACCTTTACGAACCAGCTTTACCGCATTTTCATCGGTGCCTATGACAATGCTGCCTATGGCTGCCGGTTCCAATCCCTGTATGAGCGATGCCCCCGCCGACGAGGTGACCGGTCCGGGTTTGCTTATGTGTGTCTGAATGATCGCCAGCAGCACCGACACTGCCGCAACTATGCTCAAAACCAAAAGTTTCCTGTTATTCATTACTTACTCCCGAAGAAATTCAACAGACGCGAGCCAATCGCTTTCAGGCATCGCTCCTACGAGTAACATAACGGCGTCGCAGAAAAGCCCTGCGAATACTCAGAATAATTGCTATCAAAAGTATCGCCCCCGACGCCGAAAGCATATTGGCATTTTGAAGAATAGCGCCAAGATGATCGATTTCCCGGCGTCTCTCAAACTGAATGTCACGGAGTTTACCCTGAGCCTGACGGATTTTCAGTTCCAAATTCCGCTGCTTTTCGACTATTGAAGCCTCCACCACTTTCTGCTCTCCTTGCTTGGCGGACGAGACTATTGATTGCAGTTGCTTCTTGAATCCGGCTATCTGCTCATTGATGGCGGCTTCCTGCTTCGCGGTTTCCTTTTCAGCGGTGCGTCTGATTTTCTCGACGACGGTAAATGGTCTCTGGAAATTGCCGCGAGACCGCAGCGCTATCAACTCGCTGGAGCCGCCCATGTCGTCAATGGCGTTGAGAAGCAAATCACTATTGTTGGCGACCGGCACTTTAACACCAAAGAAAGTGTTCTGATAAGCAACGACATCGCTGATAAAATCGACATCGGCAAAGACCACTACGGCGCAGTCTTTCGATGCTTCAGTCAGACCTGTCAGTGTTTTCTTAACAGGCTCTTTCTTTTTGCTCTTGTCGGCGGCGTCGGGATTTTTGTCTTCTTTTGGTTCATCGGTTACCTCGATGCCATTCGGAAAGGCGGATTCGAACCGCCCTGTTATCATGCAGCCCATCATGACGGGCTTGGTCCCGTCGCTAAAATAACTCAGCATAGTATCAGGATTAATCCGGATCCAGTCCCAGGGTCCCTGCACCTTCCATGTATTTCCCCTGTTTGTTGTCTGTACCAGCGGCGTAATCTGATTGGTGCTGCGTCCGTTCGCGTCCGTGACGTTCAGCAGTACACCGGGAAACAGCATTCTCACCTCGTTCAGATTGGCAGAGATGACACTTGTGGAGTTGAAGGATTCTCGCGGCAGATTAAGATAACCGATCAGTGGCTGCGCACGCCCATTACGCTCAAGCTGGGCGTATATCATAAGGCTACGGTCGCCGGCAAACGTATCTTCCGGCATCTCGACTCCCCATGTTTTCAGCAGCCTGTTCAAGCCCGAGACCGGCTCGGACTGCTGCCTGCCCATAGGGCCGCGTGTATTGTCGGCAAAACACCGCGGATCCACACAGACAATTGCCCTGCCACCTTTGAGCACAAACTGGTCGATAGCAAACTGCGTTTTTTCCGGCAGGTCTTTCGGATGAATCACTAACAGAATGTCGACGTTGTTAATATCCTCGGTATCCGTCTTTACCTTTGTAACGTCGTACTTCTGTTTCAGATGTTCCACGATTGCCCAGGACGGACTCGGCGTCTTACCCTGCATACGCATCAACTGCGCCATATAACCAGTGACGTCTTCTCCCATAACTGGCAGAGAACTCAGGATACCGATGCGTTTTTTCTCGCGTACGATTGCCGTGTCAATCAGGTGGCTGATATCATATTCAACAAAATTTTGCCTGTTCGGCGCGAAGAAAGGAATTGTTTTGACCACGCCGAACTGCGTCTGAAGAACAAGCCCAAAGAAAAAATTCTCTTCACCGACGATAGGAAAACGCTTGAGTCCGTAACGCAGAGCGTTCTGCTCTTCAGCGGAAAAGGGCCGAGGATCGATTATTTCCAGTTTCACCATGCCTTTTGCCGCCCGGGTGTATTCCTCCAGCAGCGCTTTGACGAAGTAATAGTAATTGCTGTAGAACTTAATCTGGTCGGGGGCCTTTCTGACACCCGTCCTGGCATAGTAAAGCTTGAGTGTCAGCGGTTGATTCAGCTTTGCCAGAATCGTTTTTGTTCCCTGCGATAGTGTATACAGATGCTGGTCCGTAATGTCGGCCCTGAGGTTCCCGCCGAGATTCTGACATATATTGATAACGCTGAAAGTAATAATACCGATGAGAATCACCGCCAGGACTGCTCTAATGGTCTTATTCATTAAGCGGCCTTCCTTTCATCCAAAACAATACCACAGCCAATTACCCAACCTACAATCAGAAGCACAAAGTATGACAGATCCTTGAATTCGAGGACACCCCTTTGAAGTGACTCGAAGTGTGTCTGAAGGCTGATGCTTTCGACGGCGTCGAGCATCGACGACGGTAAAAAGGTCGACAGATAATCGAGCGTTGTCGGCATACCCGCATAAACCAGCGCCGCACAGGCGACCACCGAGAGAATAAAACTGATAACCTGGCTCTTTGTAAGCGCCGAGAAGAAGCACCCGATGGCGAGAAATGCACCGGCCATTAGAAAGCTTCCAATATATCCCGTTATGATCGAGCCTATATCGGGGTTGCCGAGATAACATACCGTTAACGGCATCGGGAAGGTCAGTGCCAGTGCGATTCCGATGAAAAGCCATGCCGCCACGAATTTGCCCAGTACAGCCTGTGTAACTGTGATGGGCAAAGACATCAGCAGTTCAATCGAGCCGCTCCTTCGTTCCTCTGCCCACAAGCGCATGGCCGTCGACGGCACCATGAAAACAAAAAGCAGCGGCAGATTCGAAAAGAAGAGGTACATGTCTGCCTGGCCAATTTCGTAGAATCCCCTCTTAAAGGTAAGGTAGCTTGAAAAGAACAGGAAAATAACAAGGAAAACATACGCCAGCGGCGTCGCAAAATAAGCCTTGAGTTCCCTTTTGCAAACCGTCCAGAAACCCTTCATATTAAACTCCTCAAAGTTTACTCAAGTTTGGCAAGGCACCAATTGACAGTACCAAGGCTATTTGCCCTAAGAGGCCTTGCGCTTTGTAATCCTGCGGAATATCTCGTCGAGGCCTGTGTTGTACTGCTGTTTGAGTTTTTCCGGTGTCGAGTCGACGAGAATTCTGCCGGACTCGATGATAATCGCACGGTTGCAGACAGCATCGACCTCTTCCAGGATGTGGGTGGATATCACAATGCACTTGTCCTTGGCCATGGTGGTGATTAGCTCTCGAACATCGTGCTTTTGATTGGGGTCCATACCATCGGTTGGCTCATCAAGAATCAGTACCGGCGGGTCGTGAATCAATGCCTGCGCCAGACCGACACGACGTTTGTATCCTTTCGACAGCGTCTCAATTGTCTGATGATAGACCGATTCGATGGCAGAAAGAGCGACTATGCGCTCAATTGCCTCTTTTCGCGTCTTGCCTTTAATTTGCCTGGCGTCACAGATAAAACCCAGGAAAGAGCCGACCGTCATCTCTCCATAGGCAGGTGCATGCTCAGCCAGATAGCCCAAAGACTTTCGGACCTCGATGGAATCATTGATAATATCATGGCCGCATACCGTGGCTGTGCCACTGTCCGGCGCTAAAAAGCACGCCACCATCCTCATTGCCGTGGTTTTGCCGGCACCATTTGGCCCGAGGAAGCCTAACACATCGCCCTTGTTAGCCTGGAACGATATGCCATCGACTGCGACAATCGCCCCGAATCTTCGTCTAAGTTCTTTAACGATAATCATCTTCGAACCACCATAACAAAAGTACTCAATCGCCTACTTGGCCAATCTACGCCATTTGCCCGACACATGTTCGTCAAAACGGCAATAATTGGGACAATTATTGAGATTTTTGGGCGTTCGTCAAGGCATAACCGTAATTTTTTACCGATTATGCGCTGTCAGTTCGGCAGCCAAAGGTGGGATTTTTGCACGAATCAGGAAACCCGCAGGGTACAGGCTTACTCTTTTCTGCTGCCGGCTTCGTTGCCGACGGGCGGATTCAACTGCTTAAGCTGGAATTCATAAAGCAGATTGTTCTTCTCGATGAGTTTTGCTATGACGTTGATCTGACTGAGAATTACCTCGACCAGATCGATATTTGCCAGGGTTGATTCTGGGCTGTACCGTGGCATTGCTATCAGCGCATATCCACAGTTTGTGCGTTCTGTAGCCAACTGTGCGGCGATAACACTGCAATCATCGACCTGTGTTATAACAGGCTCATTGCCGTCGTCGATCTTGGCACAAAGCTCTTTGAGGAAAGAATCGCTGATATTGAGTTGATGGAACTTTTCACTGTCGTTCGGCCAGTAGTGTCCGTCTTTGTCCACAATCGCAATCACAAGGTCGGCTTCCGGCAAAACCTCAAACATCTGTCGGGCAACCTGTTCGTTCAAAACACAGCTTGGCGAAAACAGTGAGTCATACATATCCATTCTCAGTGCTCCTTGCTTATAACAATTTCGCAGAAAATGTTTATCACTCGTGATTTCGGTATAATTGCCGTGCGACTTGCCTAAGTTAGCAGAATTTTCGGATTATTTTGCCAACGGAAACCATTGAACTGAAGATGTGCATGTTTATCGGACGTCTTCTGTCTGGCCCGATAGATTCCAAAAACGGTCAAAGCATCGCCTTGAGTCGTCCCATCGGAAAATACTTACCAGGACAGTCGGTTTTGTTCGCTCCTGGAACAGTCTTGTGGCCGAAAATACGCTTCATTGGAATGTGGTACCGCTGTTGCAGGAATCGAACTAATCTCGCCAGCGATGCCAGTTGCTTTCTGGTGGGTCTGGTTTTGTCGAAGTTGCCCACCAGGCATATACCAATGCCTCGTTCGTTGGCCCAGTTGTCCGGTGTCTTGCAGTGCGCGCCCGTTTTCTGCTCAAGCCATCGGAACGTGACCTCAATCCGGCCGTCCGGGCTGTCGGTACCGTTGCCTATGACAAAATCGTATCCGACACCTTCCCAGTGCCTGCCCTCGCGGTGCCATTTGTCGAATATTGCGGCATTTCCGCCTGGAGTACCCGAGTGATGTACTACTATGGCAGTCCATTGTCTCTCGATTGCCGCAGGCGGAATCCACCCCTGTGGAGCGCTGGGGTGGTTATTGACGACAGTGTGTGTTAGTGGTGGTACCAGTTTCGGAGCAGGATAAACCGGACTGATGGTATGGTCATCCACTATTGTTGGTATGCGTTCCTCGGGTGCACAACCGCTCACTACCAAAACACAAATACATAGGACAGCAATTCTTTTCAACACTCTCGCGGCGGTCGGCTGTGCCATAATTACCCCAGTTACATCCTGCTCTGCTGCGCTCCAGCTACGATGAACGGCGGCCAAAACGCTTTTTAGACCCAAATCATGCTATTGACATTATCGGGGTCTTAGGCTTCGTTCTTGAGTATTTAACGATTTAGTCAGGCTCTGCCGTCACACGAGGTTTCTCTTTGTACCTTATCATACGGATGCGGTTACCTCGTTCGTTGTATTCCACGACATCCATATACGAGCGGATAAGAAGCAGTCCTCTGCCGTCAACCTTGTAAAGATTCTTTCCGCATCGCGGATCAGGTACACTTGTCGGGTCGAAACCGGCTCCTTCATCGGTCAGGGAAATCTCAATCCTGTCCGCACAGACCACATAATCGACCGTGATATGCTTTTGGCTGTCCATGTCGTTGCCGTGCTCAACTGCGTTCATGAAAGCTTCCTGCAGGGCCAAACGCACGGCAAAAGCATCCTCATCACTGAAGTTTTGCCTCCGCAGTTCCGACAGAATATCCTGGCTCGGAGCCTTGATGGCCATCGGAATGCTCTCAATCACAATTGATCGACTAACGGATGTTTCTGATACCATGAGAGTTCGGTTTCTCAGAATTTACACGTTGCCGGTGTAAAAGCCGGACTTCTTGTTAATCCTATCACAGCCTGATATTCTGTACTGGCGTCTGTAAAAGCCTGCTTCTCAGCGACAGGAAAAACACCCCTGCTCAATCGGCCTGTGACAAACCTTCGGAGGCGCTATCCAAATCTTTATATATATCGAAGATTTTCGTGAGCCGTGTTACCTTGAAAATCTCGTGAATCTTCGGATTTATGTTACAAAGCCTTAATTGCCCGTTCTGCTCGTAGATTCTTTTGCTCACACGTATCAAAAGTCCCAAAACCGCCGATGAGAGGAACTGAACATTCCGGAAATCCACAATAAGGTTAATACGCTCTGCCTGTCCGATAACCGCCATGATTGAGGTCTGAACAGCCCTTATATCCTCTTCTTCCAGAATTCTCTCATCTGCAAGCGTAACAACTGTGGCGTGTTCGGTGTACTCTACACTAATTTTCGGCTTGATTGGCGTCATAACAAGCTCCAAAAAAAACATCAGAAACACCTATAATGCTACCCCAAGGCCGTCTAATTGTCAACTGTTTTGGCCGGCCGCCGGGGGAAAACAAAAGATTTTGCAATTTTTCGAAAAAAACTCTTGCAAATCCTTCCGTTTTGCAGCAATATCTATCTTCTGTGGATTGTGTGTATTTAAGAGGATGATACTCGGGCACAGTGGGGTGGTTGTTATTATGGACGCATAAGATATACTGTGTAAACCAGGTGTTGATTGCCTCGATAATACCGACCTTGCCACTGGAAAGCCCTGGCCATTGATGTTGCTGTTGTTGGTTTTTCTTTTGGATGGATTCGGCTGACGTGATTGATAGTAGCTAAATATATTAACACTTTTTTGATATGGAGGTTGACATGAAGATCAGTAGATCAACAGGGTACGCACTGCTGGCCGCGGGCTACATTGCCCAGAATGAAAAGAATGGGATTGTTTTATCTCAGGATATTTCGAGAAAATACAACATCCCATTGGAGTATTTGCTGAAGATACTCCAACAGATGGTCAAGGCTAATCTGCTGCGAAGCAAGAGGGGCCCGCGTGGTGGCTTTTCGTTGGCAAAGCCGTCAAAGAAGATCTCATTGCTCGATGTGATCGAGGCTGTGGACGGTCCTATGGTCAGCCAGTTGAATCTGGAAGAGCATGCAAAGGGCTTAAAGTACGCCAACCGAGTCGCCCAGACATACGACAAGGCGATTGCACAGGCCAAGGCCGTTTTCAGCAAAGCCAAGGTTGGGGACCTGATCTAACTTGCTCAGCGGTGGCAAAAATGCACATTAGCGAGTTTCAACAATTGATTGCCCGCAAGTACGAACAGCGTGACCGGGCACGTGGTGTTCCCTGTACCTTCATGTGGTTTATTGAAGAGGTGGGAGAACTCGCTACGGCTCTGGCCGGCAGTGACCAGAAAAACAAGGCTGAAGAGTTCGCTGACGTCTTTGCGTGGCTTTGTACATTAGCCAACATCAGTGATGTGGATGTCGAAAAGGCATGTGGCGAAAAGTACAAAGCCGATAATCTCAAAGGCTTCAAGTAAGGTACGTCAGTGAACTCCTCGCCGGTTGAGCGGTCGGTGTTTAAGCGTTTGTTTCGTCGTGGAGGTCGGCATTCGGTGTCTGTGCACCGGCGGCAGCCAACGCACGATAGAAGCACCAGCCGAAACCGCCTATGATTATCAGCAGCACTGCCGCGAGAATCACGTATGATACAGCGGTTAGCTCGTGGGTAATCAGCGGTTTCTTGTCCTCAACGTGCATGCCGTGCGTAATAAACCAGAGGTTTGCGGCCATGTATGCGCTTACATCAAGCGTTGCAATGATACCCGCCCATCGCGTAAACCACGACGGCTGACTTGTCGTACTACTGTGTCGTTCCAGGGCGCTATTGCTTATAAACATCGCAGTTATTCCGCCGGCAAGCAGAAGCAGGAGGCAGACTTGGCCTGCGAACTGATAAACCGCGTACGCCAGCAAAAACACACTTAGCACCGGTGTTGCACAGACTGCTATGAATAATACGATGCCGATTGGTCTGCCTTTGACGTTCATTGGTTGGCCCTGCGGTGCTTCCGGGCCGAGACGGCTTCTTATCATACTAAGCAGTACCGCAATGATGGGGGCCAACGCCATTACTGACAGGCCCACGCAATTAGGTAGTATCCATTGGCCTTGCCGCGTTTTCAGGAAACCGTTTCCAATGACATCGTCAAAAAGCTGCCAGAAGAACAGTGTGCCAAGCACCGTCGGAATCACTAAGCGAATCAGATAATCCCACCAGCGTCCGAGTTTCCAGTCGCTGCGGCTGTTGGCATGTTTTCGCAGCGTATCGATTTGCCACAACCAGCCCAAAACCATACACTCCAGCAGCCCCAGCAAAGCTATTCCCCACGTGCCGTTGACAAAACCGTCGATGATTTCGAGCCAGTTCAGCCCTCCCCTTGTTATGTAGACAAGGCCGAATGCGAATCCCACCATACTCATTACCGGAAGTACAACTGCTCTTCGCCAGCCGGTCTTGTCCACAATACTCGCCAGTACCGATTCGGTTATCGAAAACGCAGAGTCAATACCAAGGGTAACAAGTGCAAAGAAGAAGATGAAACTGAAGTACGCCGAGTATGGCAGTTGTGCCAGCGCATAAGGAAAAGCTACAAAGGTCAGCGACGGCCCGCGTTCGGCAACTTCCTTAACCAGTACGGGGTTGCCCGCGTTCTGAGTTACAAAAGCCATCGCGCCAAGCGTTGCGAATACCGCCAGGCCCGCAACGAAACTCGTGGCAAAATCTGCAAGACCGATGATCATCGCGTTGTTGTTTATGTCGCTTTTCCTGTGAAGAAAGCTTGCATAGGTAATCATCACACCGAACGCCAGGCTCAGAGAAAAGAACACCTGTCCGAACGCATAGCGCCACGTCGCCGGTTTTGCCAGTTCCGACCACACAGGGTTAAGGTAATATGCCAACCCCTGCATACTGCCATGCAGGGTCAGCCCGCGGACCGTAAGTATAAACAGCATCAGCCACGGCAGTGGAACCGTCAGCCACACTATGCGACCGACAAGCTTCACGCCCCTAAAAATGCAGAAGTACATCATCACCCACGTAATAATCAGCGGCAGCACGATATTCCATCGTATAGAGCCAAGTGCAATTCCCTCCTGGCGTGCCAGATATGTGTTGAAAAAGAAGTCTTTTGCCCTGGCAACACCTTCAATACCAACCCCGGCCCACGGAAGCTTGCCCCCGTTGAACATGCCGGAAATGCTGTAACCCAAAAAGCTGAAACAATACGCTAATATTACCGGATAATATGTGACAATAACGAAACCCAGAATAATGCCCCACCATCCCACCATCTCAAAACGCTTGTTAGCCTGTTTGAACGCATCCGGAGCCGCCCGTTGGGTGTAGTGTCCAAGACTAAACTCGAGCACGAGCATTGGAATGCCAATCATAAACATCGCCAGGATATAGGGAATCAGAAACGCCCCTCCGCCGTAGCTGTATAGTTTATATGGAAATCCCCACAGGTTGCCCAAACCAACCGCAGAGCCAATGGCCGCCAGAATAAAGCCGCCGCGAGTCCCCCAGTTTTCCCGCCGTTCTTCCAGTAGTTCAGGCATCCCTGCTTACCTCCATCGTGGGAAATCCTCATTCTGCCGCATAAAACACACGCGTCAAACTGCCTCCCTGCTTATGCCAAGTACCTCGAACGTGTCTCGTTCTATGATATTTCGAATCTTCCCACGGGGGACCATAGGCAGATTAGTATCGGCAAGAAGTTTATTGAAGCCCAGCAGGGTCTCTATGCACTCGTTTGCCTTGCCCAAAGGAAAGCCGCTGCCGAACAGCAGCTTGTCCATTACCGCACATTCGTGGGCCGACAAAACCGTATTGTAAGTTTGCCACACGTTGCCGGGTCTTATCGTCAAATCCGCGTAAACATTTGCGTGTTTAGCCACCATCGAAAGCGTCTGCTCCACAAAAGGCCTGCCCATAGTCCCGATGATAATTTTCATTTCTGGAAACCGCCTGGCAACTTCATCAAGTAGAAACGGCTGGGCGTATTCCAGAATGGCCTCGGGGCCAAGGGGTGCGCTGTTATGGAAGAATACGGGTATCCCACGTTCCTCTGCTAATTCATAAAAGCGCATGGCCATAGTGTGGGTGGGATGAAAACCACAGTTCGAACAATAAAGCACCACACCTTTGAGACCCAGCTTTTCGGTAATGTGGGCAACTTTCCTGCCCAATGACTTTTCCTGCGGAGGCTCGACAAACGCGAAGCCTGTCATCTTTTCTTTGTGCTTGCCAACATACTCCGAAAGTCTCCTGTTTTCGTCGGTGCCCGACTGCCCTGCCCTGGCCAGCACTATGCACGCATCGACCGTCTCGGCCATCGCCACATGCTCGGCTGCATCGCAATCGTCCCCGCAAAAGTTTATGTGCGTGTGGCAGTCAACTATCATTTCAATACGTCCTCAATTGCCCTGGACTTTGGAACATCAGTCACCGAGGAAAAAACGACTACTCAACAGTCAATAGTTCATAACCAATAATAAATTAGCCTCATACAGTCAAGAACAAATATTTTTCCCCAATTTGGCCGAACCGGTTGACAGCCGGTCGTTGGTTCTGTGCCTGCCGGCTTTTGCAATTACCCCCTTTTTTGCCTTGAGCCGCCCTGATTGGCACGTCAAAAAAAAGATGACCCAGCCAAGGCCTTTCTTGACGTTGGCAACGTTTCAGTGTAATATAACACATCATGGATGTGTGTTCCGTGGAGAATCATTATGGATTGTCCGGTGTGTAAAAATGCGATGATTACTCTCGAACTGACCGAGGTCGAGATAGATTTCTGCGTCGATTGCGGCGGTATCTGGCTCGATGCGGGCGAACTCGAACAGTTGCTCGATAATCCGCAGGAGGCACGAAAACTCCTCGATTCTTTCCAAGAAGACCCCACCTGCACCGAGAAACCCAGAAAATGCCCGATATGCCTGAAAAAAATGCATAAGATAGTCATAGGCAAGGCCACCCCAACGTTGCTAATAGACAAATGCCGAAATGGGCACGGACTCTGGTTCGATAAAGGCGAGTTGCAGGATATTTTTGACAGGGCCGACCTTGACACCGACAGTAAAATACAGAAACTATTGGCTGATATGTTCGGCCAACGTATGGATAATGACCAACAGTAACCGTCTTTAAGGAGAAATGACTATGAGTACATGGAACATGTTGTCGTTAAGTAACTTGAGCATTGGATTGTTCGTCGTCGGTGCCGTCGTTCTGGTTGTGGCACTTGTGATGAAGAAGAAACAGCAGCAATAACCGAAGACAGCTTCTTTTCAAGGAGAGATACTATGCGAACCGCCCTGATAGTTGTGCTTGCCGTTCTGGTTGTAATTGTCGTTTTTGTTATCGGTATCTACAATGCCCTGGTTCGTTTGCGAAATCAGGTCGCAAATGCCTGGTCACAGATTGACGTCCAACTCAAGCGACGCCACGACCTGATTCCGAATCTTATAGAAACGGCAAAAGGCTATATGCACCACGAACGAGAAACGTTCGAGGCGATAACCAAGGCCCGTAGTCAGGCTATGGGTGCCAAAAACGTCCCGGAAGCCTCCAAGGCGGAAGGGATGCTCGGCGCAGCAATGAGCAAGTTTATGCTCGTCGTGGAGAACTATCCCGACCTCAAAGCCAATCAGAATTTCCTCGCGCTGCAGGAAGAGCTTACCAGTACTGAGAACAAAATCTCCTTTGCAAGGCAAAGCTACAACGACCAGGTCTTGTTCTTCAACAATAAAATCCAGATGTTCCCGTCAAACACCATTGCCAATATGTTCAAATTCGCAAAGCGGGACTTCTTCGAACTGGAAACCCCAGCCGAGCGAGAGGTTCCAAAGGTAAGCTTTACTTAGACATTGAAAGTATTGCAGGCGTCCGACATTTTTGAGCTGCTTGCAGGATATGCCAGAACAACCGGCGGCGGTTGCCGGTGTTGTCGGTGTTGCCGGCGATAGTACAGCTGCACTGACTCAGGAAGATCAACGAAAATGTGGGAACTGATACGAGCCAACAAACAGAAATCAATCGCCCTGCTGATACTAATGGCTGTCGTACTGATGCTGCTGGGCTATGTCATAGGGTTGGGCTTTTTCGGGCCTCGCGGCGGCTTTACCGGCCTTATTATTGCCACCGCACTGTGGCTCATTCTTACGCTCGTAGCCTTTTCCAGCGGCGACCAAATTCTGCTCGCTGCAAGCAAGGCTAAGCCTGTTACCCATGATGTGCATCCGCAACTGTTTAACATTGTCGAGGAAATGAAGATCGCCGCATCCCTGCCGGCAATGCCCAAAATCTACATAATAAACGACCCGGCGCCGAACGCATTTGCCACAGGCAGAAGTCCGGAACGAGCTTCCGTGGCAGTGACCGCAGGCCTGCTGGCAAAACTGAACCGCGATGAACTTCAGGGTGTCGTTGCACACGAAATAAGCCACATCGTGAACCGTGACATTCTCTTTGTTACCCTGGCGGGTATAATGCTCGGCTCAATCGTGCTGCTGTCCCAGGTCTTTTTAAGAGGAATGTTCTACAGCTCACTTGCCGGCGGCTCCAGACGTAGATATTCATCCGGCGGAAAAGGAGGCGGCCAGGCACAGCTCATTATGCTGATTATCGCCATCGTTGCTGCTATCCTCGCACCCATCATGGCATACCTGTTGTATTTTGCCCTTTCCAGAAGGCGTGAGTATCTCGCGGACGCGGGTTCTGCCAGGCTCACCCGCTACCCGGAAGGCTTGGCAAGGGCGCTTGAAAAAATCGCTGCCGACTCTGCACCGCAGTTGGCCGCCGCCAATAAGGCCACCGCCCCGATGTACATCGCCAATCCTTTCAAAAAGGCCCGCGCAACCAAGCTCTCCGACCTTACCAGCACGCATCCGCCAATTTCGGAACGAATACGAATTCTGCGTAATATGACGCACGGTGCCTCTTTCAAAGACTACTCCGATTCATTTGCCAAAATAACACACAACTCGACGGTTATGCCTGCTTCCAGCCTTACCAAAGAGGATGTCACCATCCGACAGGCACGAGAAAAAGCCGCTAAGGGGCAAAGGGCCGAAAAGCAAATGCGACAGGTCGGTGATATTATGCGGCGGGTGAATCAGTTCGTATTTCTCACTTGCACTTGCGGGCTGAAGCTGAAGATTCCGCCGAACTTCAAATCCGCTAAAGTCGCATGTCCCCGATGTGGCAAAGTGCTCACCCTTGCCGGCAAATAGTCGGTTACCGCAGTGGGGCGGAAACATGCCTTCTTTTTCACTTTTGGGGTGTTACGGGGGGCTCTCCAAAAGAAAATCGACACAAATGCGCAGGTTCGTGCGCTTTGGGGCGCACTTCGACACAAACGCGCTGATTGGCGGTGAAAATGCGCGAAAACGTGCGGAAAACTGAGAAAATGTGAGAAATAATGAGAAAAAATTGGGGAAACGCGTGGTTTTTGGGGACTTTTGGGGACTTTTGAAGAAACGAAAACAGGTTTGATTGATTTTGTTCCGGCGGCGCCGGAGGTTCGCTGGAGGTGCGGCGTGGATCCGCCGTGGGCGGATTTCCAGTGCGCTGCAATATTGGGTTTGTTTTTCAGGCGTCTGGATGGTTTGATATTTCGATAAGCCATTGTTAGTGCAGTAGTTACGTTCATTTGGGTGTGCAGCAAATTGGGTTTGTTTTGCATAAATTGGGTTGAAGCACGAAATCCGAATATCTAAATCCGAAATAAATTCGAAGCATGAAAATGAGAAGGCTCGAAACAAAAGGACAGCCCCAACGAGTCGGGATAAACTCCGATCTTCGATGGGGGGATTGAAATTGGGTTTGTTTTTTCGGGGGCTGCAAACGCGTAAGTCTCCATAAGCCGTTTTGCAATGGGGGGTTAGGTCCATTTCTGGTTTTGGAAATTGGGTTTGTTTTGCATAAAAGGGTTGTAGCTTGCGGTTAAACTGGGCGGTATGGGCGGTTTGGGAGGATAAACCCGACGAATAAATCGTCGGGCTAACGGCGGCATTGTTTGTTGCGATTGTTGTCATAGTATCTATACCTCTTCTTTCGGGTGCTTGGAAAAAGAGCGCCCTTCTGTAATAGGGGCGAT